>Ga0256404_1000079_pt1 | contig 218381 bp, 292 predicted proteins | sample RumenRJG_01DNA_FD_185990 | JGI IMG/M metagenome (GOLD analysis project Ga0256404, IMG submission 185990) | Bovine rumen microbial communities from Lethbridge, Alberta, Canada - RJG_01 | ecosystem: Host-associated > Mammals > Digestive system > Stomach > Rumen | place: Canada: Alberta...
GAGCGCTTGGATTTAAATGATTCCAGAGAGAATATTCTTGAAAATCAAGTAGAGAGACTCTTTGATCAAAGGGAATCTTCATTAGAGGATCATAGAGAAGATTTAGTTGATAATAGAGATACAAATCTTGATAAGACTAGACTAGACCTTACCGACCCCAGAGACCCCGTCCTCAGCGACCACGTCGAAACCCTCACCGACGACCGCCAGCCGGAGCTCCCCAAGCAGGTAGAGCAACTGAGCGACGAGAGAGAGAACGCCCTAGAGGACCAGGTAGAGGAAGTCCCCGGTACGATAGAGGACAAGACTCTCTCTGATACGGTAGTTGATCTAGGTGGTACTCCAGAAGAACACAACCTGGTGGGTAAGGAATCTCTGATTAATCCTGGGGGTGATACCTCTCTTGATGAGACTCTTCATACACCAGGGGATTCTCTTCAGGTTATTGGTGATTCTCTGGATGAAATTCTAGAAGACACTAGAATCGACATAGAAGATGGTCGTGAAAATAAACTCTACACAGAACCAGAAACTCTTCAACCAATTGGAGATGATCCTAATGAAGTTTTAGAGGACACTCGACTTGATCTCATCGATAATAGAGAAAATAAATTACATACCGAAGCATCGTCTGTAGATGATCCCGAAAATAGACTGGGAGATACTTTAGACGAAACATTATATACTGATACGAATAGTCGTGGGTTAGATGGAAATATGATTCCAGATACCCTTGACGAGACACTACACACTAAAGAAGACTCTAGGGAATTAGAGGGGAATATGATTCCTGATGACCCTAGCGAAACTTTAGAGGACTATGTTGATGCAATGTTGGCCGATGAAGTTGGCCACGCTTCACAATCACTGGATACATATAATAATATGTCAAACGGTGATGAGTGGGGAGGTGATAAGCATGCTGCCTGGGAAGGTGACAGATTATACACTGGCCGCGCCAACTTATTAGACAATGATGAGGGACATCTAACCTCTAGTCATGATCAGTACAACAACATAGCAGATACTTTCTCTGGCACTGATCACAAGTCATGGGATGGTGAGACACTCTATGACGATAACGCCAAAAGACTCAGCGATGCAGGTGGTGGTGAATTTGGTGACGGTGACCAACTCTGTGACACTATTATTGATATGTTGGACGATGATAGAGGACACTCTTCACAGAGCCTTGACATCAATAACAACATGTCAGAGGGCGATGAGTATGGTGGAAATGAACATAAAGCTTGGGAAGGAGAAGGTCTATATAAAGGAAGATCAAAAGTACTTTCCAACGATGAAGGCCACTCAACCTCTAGCCTCGATTCACATAACGATATCACTGACACCTTTAACGGTAATGATCATAAATCTTGGGACGGCAGTACTCTTCACAAGGACAATGCTAAGATGCTGACCGATGACACTAGTAAAGTTAGTGATAACGGAGGTGATGATAAGTATCTAGATACCGATGTCCTTGGCCAAGGGGCTCATAAACAGTTTAGTGGTGATAAGCTAAATCAGGGAAAAGCTAAGATGCTTTCTAATGACGAGAGTCATGCTACATCTAGCTTGGATTCGGAGAATAATATTACCGATACGTTCTCAGGATCAGGTCACAAGAGTTGGGATGGCTCTACTCTCCATAAAGATACAGCCAAGGTAATTGCTAATGATGAATCTCACCAAACTTCAAGCTTAGATAATAAAAACCAGATAGAAGATACTTTCTCTGGCAACGCTCATGCTAGCTGGGATGGTTCTACGTTATATAAAGGCAAGGCTAAGGTTATCTCTAATGATGAAAACCATCAGACTTCTTCTCTTGATGATAAGAATGATACTACCGACACTTTCTCGGGGACAGATCACAGATCGTGGGACGGTTCAACTCTGCATAAAGATAACGCAAAGTTATTGGCCAATGACGAGAGTCATAGCACTAATAGCTTAGATCAGAAAAATCAAATAGATGATACATTTTCTGACACTGACCACAAAAGCTGGAATGGAAGCACACTCTACAAAGATAATGCTAAACTTCTAGCTGATGATGAAGGTCATAACTCCTCATCTCTCGATTCCCGGAATAATATGTCTACTGGGGATGAGTGGTCTGGTAGTCACGCTGAGTGGGAAGGTGAAAAGTTATATACAGGTAAGTCTAAACTTCTGACTAATGATGAGAACCACTTAACCTCTAGTTTTGATGATAAGAATCAAATAGAAGATACATTTAGTGGTACTGATCATAAATCGTGGAACGGTGAAACACTATATGGTGGTAAAGCCGGAATGTTGGCAAACGACGAAAGTCACTTAACATCAAGCTTAGATGGTAAAAATGATATTGTCGATACATTCTATGGAGATGATCATGCTAGTTGGGATGGTGAAACATTATATACTGACAACGCTAAGTTACTAGAGAACGACGAAAATCATCAGACAAGTAGCTTAGATGATAAAAATAATATCACTGATACCTTTGCCGGAAACGACCACAAGTCATGGGATGGAGCAACTTTATATGGTGATAATGCCAAGAGAATAGAAGATAAAGGTGGTGGTGAGTTTGGAGAAGATGATCAGCTCTATGATACTATTATTGGAATGTTGGAGGACGACGAAGGACATGCTTCTCAGAGTCTTGACATTAACAATAATATGTCTGAGGGAGACGAGTACGGCGGACCAGAACATAAAGCTTGGGACGGTGAAAAGTTATATACAGGTAAGTCCAAAGTATTAGACAATGATGAATCCCACCTAACATCAAGTCTAGACTCACATAACGACATTACTGATACTTTTGATGGAAACGACCACAAGTCATGGGATGGGTCTACTCTCCACAAAGATAACGCTAGAATGCTTGCTGATGATACTAGCAAGATTAGTGACAACGGTGGAGATGATAAATACTTAGATACAGACGTTCTAGGTCAAGGAGCCCACAAACAGTTCGATGGAGATAGTCTGAATCAAGGAAAGGCGCAGATGTTAGCGAATGACGAGAGTCATGCTACGTCGAGCTTGGATCAGCATAATGATATTGCTGACACCTTTGCTGGGGCAGATCACGCCAATTGGGACGGAGAAACATTACATAAAGATACTGCTAAGTTACTTGCCAATGATGAGGACCATGCTACTTCTTCTCTTGATGAGAAAAATGGTATAACAGATACTTTTTCAGGAGAAGATCATAAATCTTGGGATGGTAATACTTTACATAAAGATACTGCTAAACTTCTTGATAATGACGAGAATCATCAAACATCAAGCTTAGATGATAAGAATAATATCACTGATGATTTCTCTGGCACTGATCATAAAAGTTGGAATGGAATTCTTCATACTGATAAAGCCAAACTTCTTGATAACGACGAATCTCACTTAACTTCTTCTCTAGATGATAAGAATGGTATAGAGGATACTTTCTCTGGCACTGATCATAAGAGTTGGGACGAAGCAACTTTATATAGTGGAAAAGCTACGCTCCTTGATAATGACGAAAGTCATGCTACGTCGAGCTTGGATAATAAAAATGGCATAGAAGATGCATTCTCTGGAAATACCCATGAAAATTGGGACGGAGAAACACTATATTCTGGTAGTGCTAAACTCCTATCAAACGACGAAGATCACGCCACTTCTTCTCTAGATGACAAAAATGGTATAGAGGATACTTTCTCTGGCACTGATCATAAGAGTTGGGATGGTACTTTATATTCTGGTACTGCTAAACGTATTGAGGACAAAGGTGGTGGTGAGTTTGGAGAAGACGATCAGCTCTATGATACTATTATTGGGATGCTTGAAGATAATGAAGGTCATTTATCTCAATCATTGGATATCAACAATAATTTATCTGGAGGTGACGAATATGATGGTTCTGAACATAAAGCCTGGGAAGGTGAAAAGTTATATACTGGTAAATCCAAAGTACTAGATAATGATGAAAGCCATTTAACCTCTTCTCTAGATGATAAGAATGGTATAGATGATACATTCTCTGGCACTGATCATAAGAGTTGGGATGGTGCTACTCTCCACAAAGACAAAGCAGAAATGCTTGCTGATGATACTAGCAATACTAGTACAAATGGAGGTGATGATAAATATCTTGACTCAGATTCTATCGGACAAGGTAGTCATAAACAATTCGATGGAGATAAGCTAAACCAAGGTAAAGCAAAAGTCCTTGCTGATGATACCACAAAAGATGGTGCTAGACGAATATCTGACCTTGATTCAACCCTCAAAGCAATTATGGAAGCTCGTAAAAGTGGGGACCTAAACCTCTACTATACAAACGTCTTAAAATTTGCTCAAGGAAAAACCTTGAATAAAGGTTGGGGCGCTAAGGTCAGCGGTCTTATGTCTTCTTATCTAGTAGGTGATGATATCAGTGAAGGTAAAGCAAAAGAGTTTGAAGAGGCGCTCGTGAAGAGTGTTATTCAAGATGATTATTCTAAAAATTCAGTAAAACTTAAAAATAATAATCCTCGTGAGGGCTGGTCTAAGAAAGTAGAATCTTTATCCACTGACACAGTTGATGGAATAGATTACCATCTTCCTGGTTTTAACTTAATGGGTAACGGCTTGAATCCGAGTGCATACCTCAGATGGTTAGCTGAGAATACAGTTGGTAAAGTTCCAGTTAAAGGTAAGTGGAGACAGCTTATGATTGACGAGGCCTTAGGTCTACTTGTATATGCTCGTGAATTAGCTGAGAAAGCAACAAAAACCAACAGAGACCGACTCCCTGGTGGTGAAGGACTCTTAGGTGAGTTAGCTGGTGGACTAATGAATGGTGGTGTAAGTGGATTAGCGAAGGCTGGTGCGAAGGCAGCGGCAAAAGCTATCTTTGGTGGTGGAAGCGTAGATTTAAGTATTCCACAGAATAGACCTACGAGTAAAGGACAACAGCCCGGTGGAGATGAAGGAGAAACAAAATATCTTGCTTTAAATGAGAAATCACAAGGCAAGGCTGAAGCTAAATTAGGCCAAGATTATAGCTTTGTAGAAAACTATATAAATGCAGATGGTAAATTTAAAGGATTTGTAACTACAGCAGATGAGTTAATAGGAAAAGGAAATGATAATATATGTACCGTTGAAGAGTTATATGCAAACCTTAGGGCATCTCCATATATGTCTAATGCGGGAAAATTTACTTCCTATGATTATAACCCCCTTAAAGTACAAACTCTTGATACAAACGCCTATTGGGAAATAATATTTACTCCTTTTATTGGTGCGGAGAATGGTAATCGTTCTTACCTACCACCAATTTCTGAAATTAATACCTGGAACAAGGTATATCACGGAGTAGAAACTGGATATGGAGCATGGGTGCCAATTAATGGATTTGAATTATCAAAAGCTAAACTTACTACAAAAACACTGGCCCTCTTTGATGGTGAGATCAACTATCCGGTTTCAATGGAATTTACCAATGAGCTGCGCCTAACTTTCGTAGATGACCAATACAAATCTTGGAGAACGTACTTCGAGAGATGTATGGACTGCTCTATCTATAACAGTCAAATTCATACTGGAGCCGATTATGGACAAGATGCAGCATTCTTGGATTGGGACCTAAGTGAGTATGAAAGAAACCCATATGAAGAAATGGGCGGTGTTATTGGTATGGCTGCAGCCGCTGTAAATCAAATGAATAAAGTAAACAAGATGTTTGCAGCTAATATGGCTACCGTAAATGGAACCGGTGGAGGACTTACTGCAATTGATAAAAAATATCAATGCGTAGCTCCTTACAAAAATATTACTTTCCGCTGTACAATCTATTCATTGACTCCGCAACTCAGTACTGTTAGTAAATATGATCTTCTTGTTGTTATAAAGGATTTTGTAGAGGAACGTTCTGGTGAAATTGACGGAGATCCTGGAGACCTAACTGTAGCATTTTCTATAGTAGGTGAAAATCCAAGTTCAGATCGTAAAAAACCAAAGCAGGATGAAGTAACATACAAGAAGAAAAATAAAGATAAATCCCGTAGTAATACGGCCTCTATTATCTCTTCTGCAGCTAATAAAGTAATAGGACTTTTATAAATTATGTACATCCGATTAGGTAAATCACAAATCTCTTACGAGCCATCTAACGTAGACGACTTTATGACTATTGCTCAAGTCGTCTCTGCTCCAATGTCTTTTGAGAGACCTGCCCTAGTGAGTATGAAAACTCAACTAACGGCACTCTTCGGAGAGTCTTTTCCTGAAAAAGCTTTCCTAGAAGAATTGATAGATTGGGGTGCAGTCCTATATCTTTATAGACCTATCAGTACGAAAGACGATCATAACCAGGAAGGCTATATAGACTTAGAAAAATGTAATACCCCATCATACTACTTAGAAGAACCTCCTACCGTTCCACAAGAGATGACCATCTATAAAATAAAAGACTTAGAGGGATCACTCTTAACAGACGAAGGAGAGCCATATGACAATTATATTTATTATGACGGAGAGCTTGTCCTAGTCAACCAACTCCCTCAGATTGTAGGTGGATTTAGGACAGACTCCCTAAATAATCGAGACACACTAGTTCTTTATAAAAATCAGAGCAAGATTCCTTACTTAAACCCAATGTTTAAGAAGGATTATACTATCTTGCTCAACCAAGTAAATCGTACAAATTTATTAGATAGCCTATCCACTATCAGTCAAGAAGATATGGTGGATCTCATGGCAAAAATCAAGAAGGGATACAAAACTCTGGCCTTCAAGATAGAGTCAGAGCCAATAGGATCCCTACCAGACAATTCCTACATAGTAATTCAGACAAACACAAAAGATCGAGTCTTAATGTATGCTGGCGAGGAAGTACCAAACATACCAACTCGCTACTACACTAAGACAGAATCTGTTACGTCATGGGACGACATCCTTAACAAACTCAGACGTTATGGATACTTTACCGTTCCAGACAAGCCTGACATGCTATATGCGAGTTTCCCCGTACATACTGATTATTTCTACACTATCTCTAACCTATCCTTAGTTCCATCATATCAAGGAACACATGACCTACTCTCTGAAGCAATGGAAGAAGATGACGTATGTATGAATTTGTGGTCCAAAACAATAGGAACGGGAGGAACAGATGGAGACATATCAGTAACTATAGAGCAATTAGAGGACGATCTCCTCTATCGCATAACAGTCTCTAGGTTCGATTATTCAGAGGTATTCGAAGGCTATATCGACGAAAGAGAAGGCTATGAAAGATTAGATCGACAGATAGAATATGGTTCTATTCTCCTCCATGCTGACTTTATACAAGGGGATACACTTCCAGTAGGAACCTGGACACTGTGTGGAGCCATAAAAGAAGACTACACACAAAGTATGTACTTAAAATCTCTTGACGTCTTTAGAGACGAAATGGAGACAATATTTCCTGATTTCTTGTTAATCCCAGACATACATGTCTACGGAGATGCAACGAAAACAGATACGGATTACTATAGTGTTTATCTCGACCTCCTTGACTTCGCTAAAGAAACTAATATTCAAGTACTCATTCAGAATAATCAATTCAGTGATGATAAAATAGAAGACTACCTGTACAATTATACAGGGGATAAAGAAAATAGATTAATATATTTCTATCACGGAATGACTATTAATGGGTGGGAGGAACCTGGATATTACGTATTCCTGCGAGGACTATTTGGGGACTCATATTCACTATCAACAAACTTAGTGTTTTATGATAGTCCTATGGGTGATAAAAATCCCTACACAGAAACGTTGGACAAACTGGATAACAAAAAGAGCAATTACCTAGTGGATAATAATCAAGTATATTATTATAGCCGACTCTTGAATGGTAAGAAACCAGAAACAACAATCTGGATGAGATTCGTCCTAGGGAAAATTAGTAGAGAACTCGAGAAAAACAGATGGTCCTACTTATCGGAACGTATGATCGGTACAGTTAAGAATAGGATCGATGGTATCCTTAGTAGAGTCCAGACAAGTTTCTCGATTATTAGGAGAATCCAAGTTAGTGACTTTGAGATTGACTACAGTAACTATAAAATCAATCTCTCTATAGAAACTTGGATTAGTGATCTCATTGATAATCACATGAAACTGGACATAACGATTAACTACAAAAATTATAATAATTCTTAAATATGGCAACAGTTGCTGAATTGGTACGCGGTGGAAATGACCTTCGTGCTAAATTTATTGATTGGACAAGTACCTACCACGATAATAACAAGGAGTTTCTTCGTGGTGATATGTGGGAGTTCAAATTCCTGAACGTTCCCAAGATTGTTTACTACCCTGGTGACGATATTATCAACGCTCGTCTGAACAGCGTAAACGTTGGTATTGACTACTCAGTGGGTGGTATTGAGAAGCGTATGCGTGGTGGCTGGAATATCTATCAGCGTACTTCTCAGAATACGAATGGTACCCTGACCTTGTCACTGGTTGATAAGGAAGATCAGGCTCTTACCTACTTCATTGATGACTGGCGTCAGAAGATCGCTGACCGTGAGACCCGCTACAGCTTCCGTAAGGATGACCTGGTGGGCGACTGCCAGCTGTTCATCACAAACTCGTCTCGTATTGACGTTAGAATTTTAACATTCTACAACGTAATAATTCAGGACGGTCAAATCGATGAGAACGGAGCTCTAGAGAGCGAGTCTGACCGTGCAGATATTACACTCACAATGCAGTTTGAACATTATAGTCGTGAGTTTAAGAACCTGTAATTGTAAGTGTAGAAAATAAATTCTACGTTTTCTCCTGGGATGGTGGGAAGAGAACCCAAAACTTCTCACCTTCCCTTTTATAAAACCCAGAAAATTATGACACAGTTTAAACAAAAAACATATTCTGAGAGTGACAAATCTGTCTTCCTCAACTTTATTGGAGCACTAGCGGGTTTCATTCTGAAAGCCAAAAACCTTCACTGGGCTGCTCCAAAGAAAAACATTCACGTCTACTTAGACGAATTCCATGCCATCCTTGGCGATTATCAAGATGCTTTAGCAGAAGGTTATATGGGTATTCTCGGTCAGATGGGTCCTAACGATGTCCCCTACAAAGAGTGTAGAGATGATAATGCTAACTCTTTTATTGAAAGCGTGCTCACTGCTACGAAGGAATTTTATGGACAAATTCCCGAAGGGAGTGAATTCAAGGGCATTACTGGAGAAACCGAGAGTTTCATACAGAACGTTAACAAGTATAATTACTTGTTCCATTTGTGCGATGCCGTATGATTTGCTTGAGAGATAAATCTTTCTGCATCATAGAATCAAAAGAACAGGTAGCAAAATTCCTTGGCCAAGATTGGGAACACGAAAAGCTCATTCCATCTATTATCTGGTTAAGAAGTAATGCTAAACCAGACCTAGTCTTGGGAAGAAAAGAGATATATAACCTAACCGGCGGTCGTCTTAGTTACGATAACTTAAAAAATTTCAAGACCTATACACAAGGAGTGGAAGGTTTCTGGAATGATTTTATAATAGTTAAAGATTCTGAAGGCTCCATAAGAGTTTACTGCGTTCTTCACTTCGGAGCTAATGGTCCAGGGAACTGGACAAAGAAAGACTTGAAGGATGCCAAGAAAGAATACGAAAAGATGATCGCTAATGGTGCAGAGGACGTTAGTTTTACTATGGCCCAACGTGACCTAGCTGATGACGTAACTGACTGGGGCACCACTTTTACAATATAAGATGATGGAGAACGATAAAAATATAAATGACTTTTTCACAAGTGCTGGGGATACAATTCCAGAATTGTGCTTTATTAAGTCATTAAAAATCTACGGAGAGGATAAATTCCCTCTCGTTAATAAAGACCTCGTCGGCGAACCTCTCCCTGATAAAGGTATATACTCGGGAGACTACGACCTGAGGAAAGTTAATGAGAAACACTTAGAGGAAGCTTTAGCTAATGGTGAATCAAACATTACCATTGATGGTGTAATCAGTAACATAAACATCCCAGTTACTACATCCACCACAAGAATTACAGCAGAGCTTGCTTCTACTACAACGGTCGACACTGATACTAGTAAGTTAGTGTATCTGACTAATACCTCTAATGAACCAGTTGACTTGCTTAAGCTGAATGCACCGAACGTATCGACTGTTTACTTGAGTGGTGACTTTGAAACTGTTAAGACAAATACATCAATTAAGAACAACGAAGGTACAATCAGTGACATTATAATTGCTGACGACGTAGAGAAAAACATCAGCGTTAATACGGCCTTCGATTCTGAGGCATCTATTACATCAGGAACAAGCAACAACATTAACGTTAACACAAACAGTGTAGGTAGCAACTTGACTCTTGAGACACCTAATTCTAAGGTTAGCCTGAATAATGGTACTTATGGAGTAGTAACTTCTGAGGTTGGTGATAACACGCTCATTATAGGAACTCCTACCGTTATAGAAACACTCAAGGTGGTTAAGGGTAATGTTATTGTCAATGACGTAACAGTTGAGAATCATATTCACAATATAATTAATGGTACAACCTACACAGTAAGTCCCGCTACTTATGAAGCCTCTACGTGGGCTACATTTAAGTCAATGGGTACTAAGGTCGGTATCACTAACGTAACGGACGACCTCGAGGGTACTGGTTCGGTATCATTCCCAGTAATTGGTACTGGTAATTACGAATGGAACTTTGGTGAACATAATGTAAATGCAGGAAGTAGTTCAGCAGGCATATTCTTTGTACGTGGCGGTAGTGTAAAGCTTACTATTAACTCGGATGGAACTTTCACCAACAACGCAAACAGCTACGGCCTTTGGGTTAGCGGTGGTTCTACAGTTAATGTAATGGGTGGTACATGGAACGCTTACACTCATGTCCTGTATTGTGAAAAAGGAACGATTAATATATACAGTGGAACCTTTAATTGCTTGAGTGATGATAAGAAATTTACAATTAACTGTCTTGACGCTAACTATACTGCAGGGACTGCTAAAATTAATTGCTTCGGTGGACGATTTATTGGATTTAATCCGGCAGAAAGCATGAGCGAGCCTGGTGGTCCTATTAGTTTTGTAGCAGAAGGTTATAAGTCAGTAGAAGTTGAAAGTGGAGTTTGGGAAGTAGTCAAGGAATAACATAACTTAATATAATATTGCCATGGAACTTTTAAGAGGAGTGGTGTACAAATATACTAACATAATAAACAATAAAGTGTACATCGGCCAGACAATAGATGAAGAAAAACGAAAAGAGAAATGGCGAGAGATAAACAGTCCTTATGCGGGATCATATATTAATCGAGCCAGAGAGAAATATGGAATAGCTTCATTCTCTTATGAAGTAATTATAGAAATATTTGACGAGGATAGAGCCAGTTTAAAAAAGAGACTCAATATCCTAGAAATCAAATACATCGCTGAGTATAGAAGTAGCGAAGAAGAATTTGGATATAACTTAACAACTGGCGGCGGAGCTTCTGGCCGAAAGCAAATAGTAACAAATGAGGCTCGTAAAAATATGAGTATAGCTCAAAAAGGGATTAAAAAGCCAATGTCCGAAGAAGGTAAAAGGAATATAAGCGAAGCGCATAAAGGAAAAAAGAGTCCATGGCGATATAAAAAAGTTTGTCAACTTGATAAAGAAACTGGAGAACTAATAAAAATCTGGGATTCCCTAACAGAAGCTGCTGCATCTTTCGGAGATAATCGCGTGAGCAATCTAACATATGCAATAAGGGGCAAATATCGCCACAAATTTTATCGAGGATATAAATGGGTTTATTATGAAGATTTTTCTAAAAAGAATAGCGAAAAGGGATAAATATACAATTGGGAAACTTTACATTGATGGAGAATATTTCTCAGATTGCATCGAAGATAAAGATCGTGGTCTTACTCAGAATATGTCCCTCGAAGAGATCAAGAAGATCAAAATTCCCAATGAGACTGCTATCCCGACCGGGACTTATAAGATCACACTCAATGTGGTAAGTCCTAAGTTTAGTAAATATAATGCCTATAAATATATTGGCGGAAGACTTCCTCGACTACTTGATGTTCCTGGATATAGTGGTGTTCTCATGCATATTGGAAACACAGCAGAGCACTCCAGCGGCTGCCTGATAGTAGGACAAAATACGCAAGTAGGAAAAGTCTTGAATAGTACAGTCACTTTCAAGAAATTATACGCCAAACTACAAGAGGCAAATAAAAGAGGTGAAGTAATAACAATAACAATTGAATAGAAAAATAAAATCCCATGACTCAGGGGAACAACGGCCTGAAACCATTCGTTTGGATCATGGGAACCGAAACAAAGAAAACGCGGACAGGAAAAGAGGAAAATCCTATTAATGAAAAGAAATAGTAGGAATGGATATGATTGAATTTTATGTCCGTTTATTTTTGAATCGATTAAGAGAATTATTTTCCATAACTAAACTTTATTTAAAGTGTCTGGATACAAAAATCCTAGTGCCTATGACCACTTGTGAAAGCCGTTATAGGTTTATGGACACAGATCATGAACCCGAATTTTCGCGTGGTCGGTCTATGACCGAGAACCCTCGACCTTCGCATGGGGAAGCAAGCCCCAGCTTGGTCTCGTTCGCTTCGCTCTTCGGTTCTTCACTAAGTCTGATCCTAGATAAGTGATTTTGTTATGGAAAATATTTATGAACCCCGTGAACCCGGAATATACTTATTCTTAGAGATTACAGTAAAAATCTGTAATTATTGGTTCAAGGCTCGGGTGAACCCAGGCGCGAAGAAACGGGTTCACCATAAAACAATTAAAAATTAAATAAAGTTTAGTATGAATGAGAAATTAATTGTACCAAAAGGAATACGGTACATTAGTCAATGGCAAGACTTTAAATTGGATGATTATCCACATATCATGAACAAACAAATACCAGGATGCGGATTTACTGAATGGTGTCTAGTTAACGGAGAAAATATTATTCTCTGTTCTCCCAGACGAATCTTACTACAGAACAAGTTTGATCAACATCAAGGGGAAGTTTTTCTAGTAATGAATAACCAAGAAGAAAAATTTTCACCAGATAAGGATCTTTCTAGGGGATTAAATATTGAAAATTCTCTCAAGAAAAAAGATTTGTCATTACCAGAAAATGTTAAAACAGAAATAAATTTAGTGGATTTGGTAGATGAAACAGAGGAAGTAGATAAAAATGTTTACCAAGAATTGAGGAATAATATTCGTGAGTATATTATTTCTCGAAAAATTAGTAAACAGCCTTGTAAAATTCTCGTTACTTACGACTCATTTGGGTTAGTAAAAGATATACTCTATTCTTTAGGGTATTTCTTTGAGTTTAGGGTGATTATAGATGAGTTTCAGTCAATTTTCGTAGACAGTAGATTTAAACCCTCCACAGAAATAAAATTTTTATCTTACTTGGATGGGGTACAGAAAGTTTGTTATGTAAGTGCAACTCCTATGATGAAAGAGTATCTTTCAATGATGCCTGAGTTTAAAGATCTACCGTACTATGAACTAGATTGGGAAACAGATCAACCTGAGAGAATATCTAAACCAAATCTAAAAGTTAGATATACAAGATCTGTAACAGAGGCCGCTAAAAATATAATAATTCCCTATAAGGAAGGTAAATTTGACGTTAAATATGTTAAACGACAAGGTCAACCACAGGCTATTGAATCAAAAGAGGCTGTTATATATGTTAATTCAGTTAATAACATCATCAGTATAATAAAAAAATTTGATTTGAAGCCGGAAGAAGTTAATATCCTCTGTAGTAATACAATAGATAATGCAAATAAGGTAAAAAACAAGCTTGGACAAGGGTTTTCTATAGGCCGAGTTCCTCTTAGGGGAGAACAGCATAAGATGTTTACTTTTTGTACTCGTACAGTCTATCTTGGAGCAGATTTCTATTCAACAACGGCCAGGACTTTTATTATCTCTGATGCAAATATAGAGACTCTTGCAGTTGATATTTCTCTCGACTTACCACAAATTCTTGGTAGACAGAGGTTGGAGGATAATCCTTGGAAAAATTCAGCTGAGTTTTACTATAAGCCACTCGCTCTAAAGAATAGAACTGATAGAGAGGAGTTTGACAATTTAATAGCAACTAAGGATGCAACAACTCAAGGTGCTATTAAGAATTATGAGACTATTGCTGAGAACAGTCCTGATACCCTTGATGTGTTAATAGGAGGTTATGCTGATTTAATAAAAGTAAATAACTATAGAAAGGATTATCTTTCTCTAAAACCTATCCATGAAGAGTATGTAGATTCTGTTGGTAATGTTATTAAACGAACTATTTGGATCCCTACTGTTAACAATCTTGTTCGCGTATCTGAGCTCAGGGCATTTGAAATACAACAGGTTGATTACAAAGATAGGTTTAATGTATTTAGTAATTTAGATAGTTCTCTTGGTTTAGATACTGAGAATCAAGAGGTTAGAGATTTTCTTCTCGATTATCAAAACCTAACCAAGCTTTATGATAAACTAAAGTATCTTTGTAATCTCGATTTTCAGGGAAAGTTAACATCAATACTTTTAGCTCAGGTTTCAGAAAAGCATTTTCAAGAATATTTCACTATCCTAGGATCTGAGAGAATCCGAGCGTTAGGGTATGATGTATCTTTACTTAATAGAGAACTTGGTTTATTGACTTTTGATACAACAGAGCTTCTAGAAAAAGTATATAGTACTTTCCTTCCAGGAAATAGATATACATCTGTAGATATTAAACAAATGTTATCAATTATTTACGATGAAGTTGGTTATGGTAAAACTCCTATAGCAACTGACCTAGAAGATTGGTTTGAAATAAAACGAGTTCAAATTAATACAAAGGTATCAAGGGGAGTTTATAAGAGAGATAAAGGATTTGAAATTATTTCAAAGAAAGGGGCTCGGAATGATTTATCTTATTAGGTCTTCAGCTTACGACGAAACTAACGATATCTTCTCGTTTATATTAAAAATTGGATATACTAAAGATGGTGTCGCGGCTCAAAAGAGATTTGAGAACTATAATGGTCATAATCCAACCTGTAAGGTATTATTTAAAATACCGAATGGAACTAGAAGACAGGAAGGCGCGCTTCATGAATACTTTAAGGAATTTCGTATATACAATAGAGAATGGTACGAATATAGAGAAGAGATTGTTGAGTTTTTCAAAACACATACTACAGCAGAATCTTTAGATTCCTCTTTTTCAGAATATAAGTTTAAATATGAGAGGAAGTCAGATACTTTTATTAAAGTTAATAAGTTTAAGAATTTTCTTAAAGAGTTAGAAGATTCAGAGCTTAAATCTGCACTATCTGATTATTTAAAGATTTCACCTTATAAAAGATTGAAATTATTATATGATCTTTTTAAGGCTGGTCTTGTTACTGAAGCACTCTTAGAAAATATTCCTGAAAATAACTTCAGAGATTATTTTAATATTCTTGGTCCAGATCGAATAAAAGCTTGTGGATATAATATTACAGTTCTTAATCGAGAACTTGGTATTAAGTCTTTTGATAGTCAATCATTAGTAGAAGATATAAATAATTATTTCACAGTTGGTGAGAGATATTCTCTATCCGACGTTAAGTCGAACCTACAGACTATTTATAAAAACTGTGGTTATGATAAATCTCCCCAAGCCAAAGATCTCTCTGAATGGTTTGAACTTCAGGATCTTACTTTCAATGTAAAAGTTGATGGTACTATAAAACGAACTAGAGGATATCGAATCCTCTCCAAGAAATAACACTTTGGGCTTTTAATGGAAACTACCATCTGCGCCCTTATTAACGGAAAGAAATTCTCCGAAACATAATAATAAAAATAAAGGAAAATCCTTTAGTGATAATTCAACACTACTGGATTTTCTTTTCATCAAATTTATAAACTATATGAACATAGATGTATCACTTTTGCCGAGCGGGGGCTATGGATATGGCTTTCCCAGCATTAATGTCAACCCTATGGTATTTCAAGACATAGTCGACTATACGACTAACTTGCCTGAGGATGATCCGCTTGGCCGTTATTTTTTCGACGTGGAAATGCTCAAACAAGACGACCCGAGAGTGGTTGATCTCTACGTCATGGATATTGATTTCTTGATTTTCTATAAGAAACTCATCACGGTTTCTGAAGACCTTTCCTATCAGATTGAGGTTAGGTGTCCTCATTGTGGAAAACCAATCAAGAAGACTATATCCTTTGAGCGTGATATTCACTTCAAACAGATTGACCCTAAAATTATGGAAGGGGCCAAGATAAACTTAGGGGGACATACTTACGATACGATTGTCCCTACCTGGAATGATTTCATTAAAGTATTCCAACTCTACCTTAGAATTCGAAAGGTACATGATCTGAAAATGATTAAGACCATCTCCCTCATCAAGGACTGGGATTATGCTAAGAACCAGATAGAGCACGATATCTTAGAGGCAACTCATTCAGATATTTCTCTCTTAATGGCTCTCCGTGAACTCTACTTTGATAGGGTAGATCCAATAATAGTTTATTGTCCTGAATGTAATAAAGACCTGGAACCGGGCGAAGAAAGGAGGAGTGTGGCAGTGAGTGTAGATTCTCTCATTGTCGATTTCTTTCGAGACCTCTATATCAATTGCCCAATTGATGGATCTAAAATTTTATTTAAATAAATTCTTGAAGGTAGATAACATAGAGAAATATACCCTGAAAACACTTTTTAAGCTTAGGGAGGTTTATGATAAATTCCTCGAGTCTAGTAAAGGTGTTGATCCTGATTTCCCAACCATTGACTTTGGTGGAAAGGGAGAAACAGTGAAGGGTGTAAATAAGACAAAAGTTCTCGGTGATGATCCTGGAGACGATTCTGTTTTCGGTTATGATAATAACAATGGTCCCGCCGAGTCTTTCACATTAACTAGATAATAAATATGGCTGCCAAGACAGACGATATTAACAAAAAAGCTGCTAAGCTTGCTGAGAAACAGACTGAGAAAGGCAAGGAGATGCAGCAATACGAAGAGGTTAGGTCACAACTCCAGACTATTATGTCAGAGCAACAGAATAATCTTGCCTTGGAAAAACAAGACATGGGTAATCAAGCTCAACTGACCGAAACCTTAAGCCAGGCTGGTGCTATGGCGGCTGCAGGAGGTGTAGGGGGAGGTATAGCTGCCCAACCACAGGTAGTGGGACCTTCTACGACTGAAACTCTGCAAAAGTTTGGTATGAAACCTGGGACAACCGTGACCCATGGACATAACGTACAAATCCAGCCAAATAAAATCACGGTAAATAATACATACAATAATACTACCACAAATAATATAAGCAATGGGGCAGGTCCCCTACAGGGGAGACCAGTTCAAATAGCTGCCGCTACAAATACGGAGGCTCAGAGTCAGGCTAGGTTTAAGACTTGGCTCAGTAATCTGTTTGCCCAGCAGAAAGAAGCAAACCAGAAAAGGTCGAAGGAGTATGAGAAACGTGAATGGTCATTAACCAGGAGCGCTAATAAGATGCTCCGGAAGATGGAGGCCACGGGAAAGAATGTAATGGATGCATTCAATCCTCAAAGGTTTGGTCAGACTGTGGGGAGTCAGTTGAAAGTACTGATGACTCTATTTGCAATTAAGTTCCTTGCCAAAAACTGGGATAAAATAATCAAGATAGCTGGTAACATAGTTAAGTTTGTTAAGGATGGTATTAGCTATTTTGGAATTGGACAGGAGGGTAAACGCCTTGTTGCAGATGGTGGTGGTTTTCGTGGAGACCTTATTCGATTCTTGGGAGGTAATCCTAGAGATCCTAAGACAACTCTCTTAGGTGTCCTAAAAGACATCTTCAAGGAATTTGGAGATCACATGAGACTGTACTTCGAAAAGCAGATGGCTCTTCGTGGTATGGCTATGAAATCCATAAAGTTTCCAGATTTAAAATTTGACGGAAATTCATTTGGATCAGATTTCCTTGGAAGAATGCTTTCTGGCTTAGGGAGTGTTTTCACGAAGGCATTCTCTGGGGTAACTACTTATCTCGGTGATATCCTGACTGCACTTGTTGATCCTAAGGCGGGAGTCGGCAAGGGTGTTGATAGGGCTGTTGAGACTCAGGCAAACCAGAGCAGTGATATGGCTCGTCGACGTGAGAAGCTAAACATGTTTGATTCTGTTGGGGATAATACCATGCGTGGTGAATATGCCCTTGAGCAGAAAAAATATGCACTCCTCAATAATGCGCTTGATGAAAGTGGAAAATTAACTGGTTCTGCTGGTAGTACTATTTCTCAGGGTCGTGATATCTTAGGTTCATATCAAGATGCTAAGAATTATGGAGCCATTGACGTAAGCCGTGTTTATACCGGTCTCCAAAGACTTCAGGAAGCTGCAAATAAGCAGGGGTACGTTTATCTCGACGAAGAGTTCGTGAGAAAGATGTTCCCTCGTGGCGCAACTAGTGGTCTTGAGAGAGTACCAATGAAGTACGTCAGAGTAGAGAATGACGGAAACTTGAATGCTCTCCAGCACCAGTATATGATGAACGACACTGGTTGGGGTACAGCTGCTGATGCTATTGGCTACGGTGTTGGTGCCGCTGAGTTGGTTGGAACTACTATAGGTACTGGCGGTGTTGGTCTTTTCAGTAAGGGTGCTCAAGTAGCGAAAGCTGTTAAGGCTGGTCAGGCTGGATATGGTGCTAGCCGTATGGCTGCTGGTGTAGTCAAGAACGGTTTTTCTTGGAAGAATGCTGCAAAGGGTGTAGCTAAAGGTTGGCTAGGAAAAGCTATAGGTACCGGCATTGCTGAACTTGGCGCAGGATTTGCTGAGGATGATAACCATCTCGAACTTGTTCCTGCTTCTGATCCCCGTCCAGCTGCTACAGTTAATGGCAAGCCGACTAGAGAAGTCTACTACTATAGAGTTAAGCCAGAGGCTGTTGAACAGTTAGTTAAGCAATTTGATCCTGAAGGAAAAGGCAATCGTGAAATTATTCTCGGTAACATTCAGAATCACATAGTTAGTAGAGCTGGTGGTAAGACTGCAGTTAATAGAGCTTGGAATTTACGAGGCAAAGATTCGGGTTATTGGCAGAATCAAAATGTAACTGACGTTGAAAGTCAATTATCTGAATACCGTCGCCTTGACAATATAGAAAGATCCTATGATGATAGGTTAAATAATGATGCATGGTCTAGAAGAAAGGTTGTAATTGAAAATAATGCTCTTGGTGCTATTAATGGAGTAGTGAATTTTGCCGGTGATCTTATGTCAGGGGTTGGTCAAGCTCTTGGTATAACTGGAAGTACTAAAAAAATCACAAAAGCTGAGTCTAAGAAAAATGCCGTTTATATAATGAATGACCTTGTTAAGAGAGGTCTTCAACCACATCAGGCTGCCGGTATTGTAGGTAATTTGATGGCTGAATCCGGACTTAATCCAAGCAGTAACGCTATAGATACTAATGGTTTGAGGGCCGGCGGCTTAGCTGCATGGAATGGTCCCCTCTGGGAAAAGCTTCATGCTTTTGCTAAACAACAGGGACGTCCATGGAACGACATGAATCTTCAGCTTGATTATCTTTGGTCACTCTTAAACAATCCCCCCAAGGGGATGGAAAAGCAGATGGCTAATGTACGAGATCGTCTAAGCAAGGCCAAAACTCCTTATGATGCATCTGATGCGTGGGCATATTATGAGCGATATGCTGGTTATAATTATGACCCAAGAACTGCTAGACAGGCTCGTTGGAGTCCAGCCAGAATTCAACAGGAACATGATAATCGTGGAGCAAATGCAAACGGTGTCATGGCTGTTTGGACTGAGGCCAGTGGACAAGAAGGCGGTATTAGTAAATATTTAGGTTCCTCATTCCCAAAGAGTGGTTTTGCAGGTCAGGTTGGCCAAACTGCACCTAACTTTACTAGAGGTTCTGTCGTTCCTGAAGTAACTAGTGAGTTTTCTTATACGTATACTCCGGCTACTAATCCTATTTCAGTTCAGAGTATATTATCTACAAGTAGGAATGTTTCTGCTACTGGTAGTGTGGTTGTTGGACAGGAGCCTGGTGTTCCTGGAGATATAGAGACTAGATATACTGGTAAAGGTGAAGCATTTGATGTTCCTAAGGGGTTTGTTGCCTTAGTTGGTGATTCGTATGCTGTCGGTATAGCTCCTCATTTTATCAGAGAATTGAAGGCGAAAGGTGCTAAAGGTAAAGCCACCAGTTGGACAGGAAAGAATGACAAGAGGCTTTGTTACTGTGTATCAGGGGCTACTATTCAAGCTATTACTGGACAAGTGCAAAATGCAATGGGTGATGATGCAGCGGTTATTGTTATTCATGCTGGTCTTAATAATGCCTCGCAAGATGAACAGGTTATTACTAATCTTCTTTTAGATTGTGGTAAAGTAGCTGCAACTGGTGGAGCTAAAGTTTTCTTCATTGCACCAATTACAAATCAACCTGGTAAGTTTAATACTAAGGGTGCTGCTAGCAAGGTAGCTAGGGCCGTTCGCTCTGCCTGTGCTGCTGGTGGATTTGGTCTTATTGACCTAGAGCCTAGTAGTCCTAGATATGTTACTTTCGATAAAGAAGGTATACATCCTACTGGAGATGGGTATTCAAGACTTGCTAAAGATATAGTAGAGCTTCTTTGGAGAGGTGGTGGTCGTGTAACTGCTGTTGCTGCAACACAAACCGAGACTCCTGAAACCCAAGGTTTAGTAGATAATGGTAGCTTCTTTGTACCAAACAGCGAATATAGTCCACAAGGTGGATTTGGTGATGCCTGGCAGACAGGAGCGGATGCTCTTTCTAATGCCAAACTGGTAGATACTCAGAGTCCAGAAGAAATAACTAAGAAGCTTCGTACAATGAAAGAAAACGAGCAGATAGTTAAGTGGTATCAAGCTAAAGGATTTAAAGAAACTTGGGGTGAGAACTATGAAGACTTTAAACAGAATTTCGGTTCTCTTGATTCGAATGAGAAAAACACTTTCATAACTGCTAGAAATTTATGGTACTCTAAGTGGCCAAAAGATTTCAGAGAGAGATTTGTTCAGCAAAAGACATTTGAAGATTTTTATAAAATGTTTGCTGGGATGTCTAATGAAATGCAGAAGTCATTCGTAGAGGAAATGCAAAATAAGCTTACCTACTTTAGAGCAACAAACTTAGAAGCTCTTGAGAAAAAATATGGATCGGAGAAATTTGATAAATATTTTGGATATACTAGAGACTACTTTGGAAGAATAGATAGAACAGCAACTCAAAAACGCTTAGAAGGTTTTGGTTCTGCAGAAAGAGATACTTCTATGGCTGGTTATTCTAGAAATGAAAATAGAAAATATCAGCAAGCTATACAAACGTATGGACAAGAGGTTGTTGATCTTCTGGAGAAGAAAGAACAGCTTGAAGCTAAACTAGGTAAAGCTAGCGGAAAGGAAAAAGAAGATCTCACTAGACAGATTAATTCTGTCGTTAGTAAACTTAATGATAGGCAATCTAATGCTGAATCTATTATTGGATCTTCTCGTATAGATAAAGGAGTTATCTCTGCATCTAAGTATGGTCAAGCAAAAACAGAGAATGATACGACTGAAGCTCTTTTGAGTAAGCAGCTGGAGATAAATAAACGTGGTGCTAACAGGATTTCTGCGATAGACTCGAAAATGAAAACTGAGCTGTTTAATGCTCGTGCCTTAGGAAGTTCTGAATCTGAATTAGATAAAATCCGAGAAAAATATTCCAAGCTTAGGAAAAAAGCTGAGGATGATTTAGCAAAAGAGCTAGAAGCATTTAACAAGACTATGAATAAGAGACTTGATAGAATGTCTTCTGGTGTAGCTCTCACTACATTGATTAATTCTGTCTCATTAGCTATTGCTAGAGGAGAGAAAAAGAAAGCTAGGGAATTAATTGATGAATATTGTAAAAATCATAAAGTCAATAAACGTGATCTTATAGCCAGAATAGGTATGAGTAATGACAGTATTTATGATGCGCTTGGTGAGAAGAAAGAAGATTTTGCTAAGGAGGTAAAGAAGATAAAGAACAACTTTAAGACCTTCGGAAACGATGGGCTAGAGTCTAAAGCTGGGTATAAATATAAAGTGGCTGGCCAGGATTCTGACGTAGGTGACCAAATTAGAAGTTTCTTAAAGAACATATTCGATTTTAATCCTAAGGATGGATATGGAAACGTATATGTTGCAGAGAATGGTATGGAACGTCTTGTTTGGAATCATGCAGATGGCAAACAAAATGTCATAGGTGTTAGAAATCCGGGTAGTAAAAAATGGGTAATAACTTCTCCTTGGTTTAACAAAAGAGCAAAAGAGGTTGCTGAAAAGAGAGGAGATAAACCACCAGTTAATAAATCTGGACAAGTGCTTGTAGAATCTAAGTTTGCTGAGGGTGGATGGACAGGAGAAGGTCCTGTTAATCAAGAAGCTTTCAGTGAGAAAGAGACTAGTTTTGAAAAGGTTTTCCATAGTGGTGAGTACGTTGTTCCTAAATTTATGGCCCATGATCCTAAGTGGAGACCTGTCATAGACTCTATGGAAGATGAACGTAGGCATGAATTAGGTTCTAATAAAATGGGAAGTAGTCGTGTTAAAGAGCCCACTGATTATACTACTGTTATGCTTGCTGAACAGCGTAGAACTAATGACCTTCTCGAACTTTCTATTAAGACCGATGCACAGGCTTATGGAGACATAGTTAATGCGACATTGACTGGTGCTATTTCACGTAAACCACAACCTAGTGGCACATTACCGCGACGTCAATTCTCATATCAATCATGATTAGTAAGACAATAAATATATCAGATAAGACTAAGGCATTTTATTATGACGAGCAATTGACTAATAAGATGACCTTAGTCTCCCTTCACGCTAGTACTGAGCCTGGACCCCCACCCAAGTATAGTAAGGCTTGGTCTGGTAAAAAACTAGATGATGATGGATTTTATGGTGAGGATCCAATCTGTAAATCAGTAATTGCAGAAGATTTTACAGTATCTATCAACAATACTTTTTCTGAATTTGGTGGCGATGCAATAGGCCAGGCGTGGACTAGTTTTGTACAACCTCTTGCTCCATATGTTGGAGAGGTAGGAAAAGACATAGACAAGATTGCTCAAAAAGCTGCTGGTCTTGCAAATGATCTTGCGGCTAAATCCGAATTCGAGTTTGTGAAAAAAGGTGCTGAAGGTATTCAAGCTTTGTCCAAGTATATTAAGGGAGAAAATTCTAAAGATGGTCTAACAGCCTCGGAAAGACTTCAGTCTATTATGTCACGTAAACTTATAGTTCAAGGAACTATGTTTTCGTACTATGGTGGCACTGGAATCGATTTTGGAAATCTATCCATGAAGTTTAATGTATTCTCTGGATATGATGAGAATGGATCTTACAAGACCGTAAAAGAGCAGGTAGATAAGTTTATGTGGTATGTTATGGGCGATTTCAAGCCTGTTACTGAAATAGGTGACGTTGGTAAACAGTTTGCAAACTGGCAGATAGCCCCTGGTGGTTATATGTCCGAAATCCGAGACATTGACCAATGTCAGTGGGGTACTCTTAAACTACTAGTAGGTCCATATTTTGCAGTAGAGGGTCTTGTAATTAAAGGTGCCCAACTTCAATATTCAAAGGCTCTTGCTAAAAATCCAAATGTAGGAGATACCACGCAGTTAGAGCCCCTTTGTTGTGAAGTTACTTTACTCCTAGCTCCTGCTTCTAAATCTTCGGCGGACCGTCTTAAGAGGTTTGCATACGGTAATGCTTCGTTGCAGTATCGTCAGAAATTTGAGAAGGAAGTGGCTGGAAGCTTGTCTGCTCTTAAAGGTATTAATAATGGTTTAGGTATAGATAAAATGTAAAGAGATGTATAAGAAAAAGAAAAATATAAGTACATATTCTTTGGAACTAGGAAATTACATAGAGGGATTTGACCTGTATAATGCACAGATCATGGATATGCTCCGTGACAAATATAAAGAGAGAGTTCCCTATGAAATTAGAACCTATGAATATAGGCCAGATCTAATTGCCAAAGATATATATGGTTCTGAAAATTATACTGGATTATTCCTGCTAACTTGTGGGGTTGGTTTATCTGGCCTCAAGAAAGGAACTGTTTTATCTATCCTACCAAAAGATGTAGTAGATAATATAATAGCAGAAATTCAAAGATATGGCTAGTATTCAGACAGATGGTATAACACTATCTAATGGAATACATGTCAACTTTCAACCGTGGTTTGCCAGTGGTTACCGTTTTACCAGTCTTCATATATACGAAGAACTCGGTGGTTATTTAGCGGATGGGCAAATCGACTTGCAGATAGATGGTACAGGTCCTTCCCTTGATCTTCTACAAAATCAGAAGACTGGGAACCTGTCCATCTCGCAAGTAACGGGTGGATTTTCATATGAAATTCCAGTTTCAGTAACTAATGTTATTCATCATAAGAATTTTGTAACTCTAGAGTTTAAATGTATATCCTTACTTGATTTTGCTCAGAAGAACCAAACAGTGATCTGGGAAAAACCAATTAAGGATACTATCAAGGCTCTGTATCCTGGAAAAGTAGATATTAGAGATGGATGTGAACCTGACTTAAACCCAGATCCATCTTTCTACTGGCAAGATCACGAAACTAATCATAGTCTCTGTACTAAATTGTGTTTTGCCTATAAGAAGGATAGTATATTCTCCTTTGGTTGGGAAGGTCTCTTAATTAAAGATACTATGGGTAATAAGAGTAGTTGGGGTAAACCTGATGGTCATATTGAGTTTCGTGGTGACACATCTGAAGCAACTCAGGATAATGATTATGCACGGCCCCATCAACCGTATATCTATAGACTTCCAATTAATGTATGGGAAGATACTAAGCCAGAGGTAGCTATCAAGGACTACACTAAGTATGAGTCTCCTAATCTTAGGGTTATTAAAAAATATGATAAATACTATTATATGCATAAAGATTATTATCAAATGGATTATAATATGTCGTATAATAGTGATTATTTAAGGTCAACATATTTTCAAGAATTACGTATAATGAATGATTCTCTTCCGAATTATAAGATAGGAGACGTTCTCTGGTATCAGAGAGAACCTATCATTCAGGAACAATTATCTTGGCCATGGAAGTATTATCTAGTTAGATCAAATGAACTTTTTATAGCCACAGATTCATCAGAAGTGTTTGATGAACATGGAGCAAAGTTTGGTTTTGTATCTAGGATTCTCGCTTTAGAGGAAGACGGTTCTATTGCTTTCGGTAAGGATACTGATCCGATGGAAGAGGTTTCAGCTTAATAAAGAATGGAAACATATTTTGGAGTAATAGCAAAAGTTCTCGACCCAGATTTATATACGGTCGAAGTAGATATCCCAGGTGAACAGGAACGTTTAAAAGCATTTCCGTTTCGTGGAGAGGTTGATGAACCTCGTGTTGGCGATGTTGTTTTTCTAAGGGAGTTTGATCCAATATACCATTCCTATTACTTATACGAAAAGCTTAAGGAAAATGACTTTATTGGTATTCGGGCAAGGGGTAAGAAGATTTGGATGAAAGAGGATTTTATCCAGATCGGCATTATCCCTCCTGATGCTAATAATAGTGGTGGTGCTAAGAGCTTTCCAGATACAGTAGCGGGAGAATGGTATGATGATAAAAGCGGAAAAAATCAAACGCCAGAATGTACAAGTTGGATTAGAGTAGATAAGAGTGGTAACATTGATGTTGAGATGGAGGGTGCTGGAAAAGTTCATATAACGGCGGACCATGAAGTTAATGTTGATGGAAATGTTACTATTAAAGTTGGTGGAAATGCGAAGATAGCAGTAAGTGGGAACGTTGATGCAAAAATAGACGGTAATCTTGATGCTAAAGTTTCCGGAACCACTGAATTAGATTGTCCAACAGTAACTATTACTGGTGGTATTTTGCAAACAAGTGGAGGAACATGTGCAGCAGATGGTCAAGGTGGATTTTGTGGTCTTCCAGTATGCTGTTTAACTGGCGCCCATCATGTTGGAACAATGATTTCAGGTACTTAAACTATGGCAATGACGGCTAGTGGTATGGTCAATCAAATTATTAGTGAGATTGACCAGTGTAATGATCCAGTTCAAGCTAACAATGGTTTGTATAAGGGGATTTGTGATTATGTTGAGGCAAATGCAGAAGTACATTATGCATGGGCCGGTGTTAATCCTAGTGGTTCTCCAGACCCAGTTGTGGATATTAAAGCTACTTTCAAGACCAGCGGTTCTTTAAGCCCTAGCGGTGCGACAGATTGTCCTTCTGCTTTGGCTGCTCTTAGTGCTACATTAAATGCTAATGCGTCGCTTTGGACTGTTGTCTGGCCAGCAGGCTTTGCTCTATCACCTGCATTTGATATGCCAGCAATTAATATTACAGCTAGTGGAGCCACCGACAGACAGTCTGCATTAGAACATATTTGTCAAGAAATAATTGATGGAATTAAAGTAGCAGCAACCCCATCAGCGGCAGGTACTCATGCCGCATACACAGGAACAGCTACATTTACAAATATATTATGACGAAATACCTACTTAGTACTGGGAAAAGTACAACCCAGGTTGAGAAATATATCCTCGACCTATTTAAGTTAAATCTGAAGATATGGCCTGGTGATATTCCCGGTCTCCCAAAAGTAGGATTTGACTTTATCCTAACTGACACTAAGAAAGATGAGGTTGTCGATGAAGTTAGGTACAGAGTAAGAACTCTAGTGGACAGACTTAAGGAGAGATTCTCAGATCAAAAAATTGACATTGAAGTATCCTCCATCGACTTGATTGATTCTGAGCGCGTTAGCGTAGTTATCAACGTAGGAGACTATTCTGACGAAGCTACAGTCAACTTATATAACGATTAAACATGAAAAGTGTACAAGACTATATAGATAGATATAAAGGTGTCGTAAAGAATCTTGGTTATGCCGGGGAGAGTGCTGACATTCTTATACAACTCCTGGCTAATGCTTCTTGGATCGGTGAAGTCGAGAATGCTTCTTACATGGCAGAATCTTCCTTAGAGAAGGCATCCTTAATTAATTCAAAGATCCAGCACTGTGTTGACATGATGTACTCAGTGTATAGGGGAGCATGTCCTAGAGTAATTATGAAAATAAAACCCACCAAGTATCTGACACTGAATCCGTATGACCCCATTATTGAATCCTCTAACTTCAGGATTTACTATTTGGGGTATTACAAGGTCATTGATGCTGATGGTAATGTCGTGAGGGGTAGTAATGTATCTTCTCCTTCGACTGATACAGAAGATGGTACTACTGGAGATGAAGGGGAAACTGATGAGAACATCATTAAAATTATTCCCTCTAGTAGTATTATGGACGTCACTAACCCAATGGGTACGGTAGATCCAGTTACTCCGGATGATGACGAAACTTATGAATATGATGACGAAGAGATTAAACATGCTACCTTGGACGAACTTATTATGGATCATCGTTTTACAGGGACATGGGAATATTCGTCAGCTACGTTCTACCCAGTCTTAGAGGAAGATGACCCCGAGACTGATGTGGATGATACTGTGGATGGTATTCAGATTATTATCGGTTTTATTGCCCCCAAGCGTATTGGTGAGGAGAATAACATGAAGATTGATAAGGTCATTAGTACAGCCAATGACTACTATGTTGATTGTACGGCCGAGAACTTGAGCGATGATGTTTTCATCCAGGTAGGTGCTATCGACGAACAGACCAATCAGGTGTCCGATATGAGCATACAACCTAAGACTCGTATCTTTGCCGAGCACATCCTAGAGCATAAAATCTTTGATCTTACTATTCCATCCTTTGGTTCACGCTTGTATGTGGCTAATTTCTACAAAGATATTATCGGCCGCGATTCACAGGAAGTAGAGGGTATTACGAGTAGTGCAAAAATATCAGCTCAATACTATGGTTACTCAGAGCTTGATGATTATAATGAGTCTGAGCTTAGACGAGTAGCCTTAAAAGGAGCTGAACTCTTACACTTCAATGATGTACAGGATGAGGACGGTAATGTATATACAAATCCTTTCCTAATACAAAACTCTTTAACCGAGTATGATGAGGTTGAGGGTCTGTGTTATATTGATGCTGTACCAAGGGATGACCTGAATACAATTCACTACAAGGCTAACCGAGACCGCTACGTTAATTCTATTCTCCGCAGTAATTCCGATATCGGTACTGTACTGGAGGAGACATATCCGGGGGTCGTCAAGAGTGGTGGTACGTCGTACGTTTTTAACGCCAACACAAGTTCTGCCAGATATAGTACTATTAACCTCTATTATATTCCGAAGCAGGAGAACGTTCTCTTAACAGACGAAGAGATTGAGAAGTTTAAAAAGGAGAAACGTGCTTACTACGTTATTACCTCTATTATCAACGTAGAGCCTGGTCATAAGTTTACTGCCACATTTGATATCTCCTTAGACCTCTTCAAGGGATCTACCGAAGATTGGGATCAACTGGTGGGTCAGGACATCTTAGTATCGGGTTATGAAAAGAAGTTTGGCGTGACCTTTGATGAGTCCACCAAGAAAGATATAGAGGCAGTGATCAGTAAAATCTCTAATGTGAAGCGAATTTCCTCTTTGAGCGTGTCTTACTTGGACGGAGGTCGTTCGGTTACCGCAGATTATATTGCTGAGAAGTACGGTGTAAACGCATATTACGAAATAAAGTATAGTATAACCACTTCAGTTAATTCTACGGGGGGGGGGGACAAGTAGTATATGAAACTATTTATTAAAGAAAATCTACGAGCAATCCCTATCATAAATCAACTCTATAACATAGTTCGGGCCTATGGTCTGACCTATAGTGGAGAAGATGAACAGGATTCCATGGAGGACTATAAGTATTCTCTCAGGAACGACCATGTTCAGAGATTTATTGACTATGTGACCTTAGGGGAAACTGATGCGGTGGTTAGGAAAAACAAAATCACATATCTTACGGCCTTGTTCTATAGTGTGAAGGGAACTTATAAAGTTTTTGACTACATGATAGACTACGCCTTGGCGGATATTGATATAACCTATACGGCAAAGAATATTTCTATCTCCATCAATACTATCCCAGAGTCGTTGGATCGTGATCTTTTCTGTACTTACCTAGAGAAGTTCTTATCAGCACTTCTTTACTTTGAGTCCTTAGATATTACAATCTCTACGCTCTCCGTTAGTGTTATGGATAATACTGTAGCTGCCTTGAATCATGGTAAGGCATACTACCAATATTACGAAGCAAGAGAAGAAGAATGAGAATAGAATATGATAATTACTTAGATAGAACCACGAAACTTGATCCACTACCATACTTTACGACTATCAACAAGATTGTCTTGAAAGGAGAACAGCAATCGGATATCACTATGTATTATGGAAGCGATGAGTCTCTCTTAGGATTGTCTGATATAAATGAGTATGGTTGGGAGTTCCTGGTTGATAAGTATAAGCATGATGACACTGATGTTCTGTCACTTCTTCCTCTGGCAGTGAAAAATAATATAGGAACATCAATGTCTGACTTGGAGGTGTTAAGGAAAGCTCTCTTCCCAACTTTAGCTGGTGGTGAAACTAGGCAGGAGCCTGGGGATATCGAGTACTTCGGAACACTCTCCATCGGTCGACAAAAATTACTTATAGTTCGTATTCCTCCCGCCTATTCGGTGGCTGAGCTTTGGGATACTACAGATATCACTAAAAGAATTGATTATATAAATCCAGAAACTGGTGAGATAGAATCCACCGAGTATGAACGCTATATAAACGATATTACTCCATCTTCCTCTAGACGAGTAGCTCCAGAAGGTCTTGATACTGTAGAGACTCTTCTCCCTAAGATAAAAGTAATGATGGATGATGATGAGATTACGTGCACTGACTTGGTTTGGTTTGTAGTATCAACGGGAACCACTGGTCAGAGTAATGTATCTAACATTAACTTATCATTCTTGTCATGGGAAGAAACCAGGAATCCACATAGAAATCTTCATGAGTATCTCCTGAGGAATGATGATAAAGCCTTTATCGAAACCGCTACGAAGGTAGTTGAATATGATGCTACCCTTGATCAGTATATGGATGAAGCGTCAGGAACATTAGTGGGGAATGAGAGAATAAATAACCATCCTCTTCTTGATAGAGCTATATTCCTTGCTCAGGAAAACACGGAGTGGGATAAGTATGCTATCTATGACCGAGGTGAGAAGGCTATGTGCAAGGGAACTGAGTACGTATCTTTGATTCCCAGGAACAGAGGAAATTATCCTCTCTGGAATCCCTCTGCCTGGATGAAGGCTGATATAATACCCACTAAGCAGCAATGTTTTGGTGCTCGACGAGTATTTATCAAGACGCTGGGAACTATTCCCGAAGCAATTGGTAGTATATATCCTGCTAGTGTGATTATCCCATCGGATGTAGAAGAGGGGACTTATAAAAAGTTCACAATTACCTACTCAAGCAAGGGAGTTCTTCAACCATCAGAATCAGGCTTAATTAAATTTAAAGATTCATTGGGGAATATACAGGATAATCTTCTTCAAGAGAAGCAGTATCAAGCTTTCAGGTATGGTGGTCAGAAGACCGAAGCATGGATAGACTTACATAACCTCAATGAAGAGGCCAGGAATTCAGATACAGTTAGTATAACTTTTACCTCTGCTACTTATCCCGTTAAAGGGATTGTAGTTGACGAGGATGCTGGTACAAGAACTGACCTAGAGACGATTAATTACGCACTAGGAAGTTCCTACGTCTACACTAAGAATCTTTTAACAGGATATACGGCGGTTGTTGATAAGATAGTCAAGAACTATTACATTGGTGCTACGTTCTTAGGAAGTGCAGATGTTTCTAGCTATTTTTTGACTTCGGGAAAGAAAATTTCCATCAAAGAGGATATGAATGTTCCCGCCTCCATTGTTTATGAGATCTATGTGAAACGTCTTCAGTATGTACTCTTGATCTCTGAGTATCCTGGTTTCATTGTGGACTACGTTGAGAAGAAGGTAAATGTCCCCAATGGATTGACTGAAACTTATTCTCCTGCTTCGATTAAGTTCCGTCCTGTGGATGGTGACTTTGAGAAGGTTGTATCAGTGAGTGCAATGTGGGATAATACTTGGCACGATTCCGTTTTGAGTACGTCTTCCATAGAACGTATGAGCTATACTGCTCAAGGTTATAACCAAACAGGCCAGACCGTAGATACCTGGCTTTTGAAGAGAAAGATTGATCCAGTGACAGGTCTTCAGAAATATTACGAGGTTGAAATCCCGAACGTTGTTAAGAATATTACATTTAAGATAGTATGATAATTAATAATAAAAGTATTAGAGGTATATTTGTCTATACACCAGAGGCTATTTTTGAACGTGCCGACTATGTTATAGAAGGAATATACATCTATATATGTGAGTCTGACCGTGTGTCTGGATTTAAACCCTCGGAGAATCCTGATAAGTTTTCCCTCTATGTAGGGGGTGAACTAGCAACTTTAGATGACTTTCTCAAGTATGCTTCGCAAGGAGATCCAGAGTCTGGCAATAAATTAGTATCTGCCTATCTCTTAGGACAGATTTTAAATACATATCAGTCGGGCTACAACGAGGCTGGTATCATTACTAATGAGGTCGCAGCTGATGGAGAGATCTTTATGACTGATTACTTCAAGGTGGACTCGGGTCATGATATAATTGGAACTAAGTACTTAGATCCTCTCAAAGAGATTATGGTGCAGCCTGCCCTGAATAGTGCTGTGTTTACAGTTCATCGAGACATAGCTAGTCGTATTTTTGGTCAGTTCTCAGGAACAAACTTAGCGACAGTTATTCTTCGCCAGTATACTTATAAAGAGCAGGACATGGATAATAGGTATATTCGTGTTCAAGAGATTACCGACCAGGAGACAGGTTCGACTAAGTTTAGGTACTTGATTATTGATGATCAAGACTATTCAGGAACAATCTCAGCCTGGGTTAGTACAAATATGTCTGAGGGCGTATCAAGTCAAGTAGATGCTATCATCAACTACTACATTGCAGAGAATGAACGTCTCAGATCAAAAGAGGCCAGTCTTCAGAATATGTTTAGATTTGCTGAACTTGAGGTAGATAACACAGGTATGGAGGTTAGTATTGTCGGACTTGATAGTACTGATTACGTGACTATCTGTCTGTATAAGAATGATAATGTATCCGGATCTACTACAATTAGATCCAATGAGACATTAACTATACCTCTCTCAGACTTTACTACAAGTTCACCGACACGAGTCTATCAGGTGTTCTCTGCTTATCGAGCATCCGTTAATAAGTCGGATACAAAGCTAACCTTTACCTTTACTTCGTCACTTACTCAGAGTGCATCAGTGAGGATAGGAAATGCATATTATAGACAATCTTATCCAGATTATCAACAATGGCTCAGTCAAAATTAAATATAGCTTCTACCTACGGAAATTCAGACCTATACATCGATGAGTATAATAACTCGACAGAGGCTCCTGCCGTATGGATTGGAACTAGTTGGGAAATTGAAACTGATGCTGGTGTGTGTCAAAATGAATCATCTTTGGAGAGCCCACTAACGGTCATTGAGATATTCTCTAAACTTAATCAGAGACGTTTTCATGGCCCCTTAAAGAGGGTTGTTCATGGGATTGGTACTCCTGAACCTAGCCTTAGACTAATTAAGGATGATATTCAGGCAGCTCCATACCCCAAACTTAATTCCCATTTACATCCGGGAGCTTATGTTAGGGGACCTGAGACAGTCTCATTGATGAGTAGTTCTTTAACGGAGGAAGAAGTTAATAGAATAAACGAAATATATAACATGACAATATTAGAAGATAATAATATATCTCTTTATAATGCCGCTAAGTTAGAGGTTGACTTAGGTCGTGGTTCTATAACAATTAACATGCTTGGGGATAAAGATTATACCAATACAATATCCCTGAAAGGTGTTGAAAAGAAGTATGCTAAACCGAACATCTCTGGAAAAGTAGATCTTACGGTTAAGTATACGAGGGGCGGTCTGGTCTACACAAAGGACCTATCTTTTGAAGCTTTCAAGTATGATGATAATGAACTTGAACCAAAGTCGACTAGCAATTCATATGTTAGTCCATTGAATAATGCTGACGTAGTGGTTGAATACTTAGGAGGGATTGTAAGAGTTATACCAGAATCTGACGATATTGATGAATGTATAATCAGTAGCTGTGTTGTAACTTATGGTCGCATCTAAGAAAACAGAGATCTTAGGAACAAAGTCTCTTAATCAGTGTGATAGTATTAGGCTATACAACACAGAGACTTTTAAGAACCCTAGTATTGTATCGGGATTTGGATTATCAGAGAGTGATGTAGAACTACTCTGTTCCACTCCCGATGCTACTAAGGTAGTAGAAATAAATACAATATTATCTAGGTTTACTGAATACGATGCCCTTGAGCCAGATGAAAACTTGGTTTTTACATTTAACAATAATGTACCAGGTCTCCTTAATGGACAAGGTTTTGATACAATAATATTTCTCTTCATGGGAGAAATCCTAGGCTATATCTGTCTTCTAAATCCAGTTGGCAGAATAGTAAATCAATCCGGAGCCTCCACTTATGACTTAAAGAGAACTTATTCAGTAAATACGATATATTTAACCTTGACTAGTGACGGCAATGGTATCTTAGTTGACAAGGATATGATCAGTCTTCTTAATAACTTGATACCTATTGCTGAAACTACAGGTCGAGACTTACGAGGGGAAGAGAATTATGACTTCGCCACGGTAAAAGATATTGAGGGTAGCGTAGATCGATCCTCAAACTATACAATACACTTAGAAGAGTTCCTATCTGGGAGAGATATTTTTACCGATACAACAATCTCAACAAACCTTGATACTCCAGGGGAGATTAATATATACAAACTTGGTATTAAACGAAATCTAACCCTAGATAGTGTCTACTCTTCCTTCGAACATCACCAGATTGGTTATTACAAAGGAGATCCTAGTATCTACATCTGGAATGATGATGGTGAATATTCAATATTCTCTCTGACAAAGCTTTTAGGAGAATACTTTGATGACGATAATACCAGACCTCTCTCTTATACAGTTAATAGTGAGATCTCTAAGTCTGAGATTTTCCAAGTACCGTATCTCTATGAAGGACAGCAGCGACCAACTATAAGTGGTTTTGCTGGGAAGTACCTGATCTGCAAACTCTCAGGGAAGCAATATCTCCTAGACATTGATAGACAGTCTGGGGAAGATCCCTATAACCACCTTTATGAAAAAAATAAAGGGTGGATTAAATGGAAAGACCCAGATACAGGTAAATCATATCCTGTTACAGACTTCTCCGTAGATAGAACAGATCCCTATTGTAAAGTATCCTTGCCAGAGAAAGATACTTGGGCTTGGACACATTGGACGGACGTTGTTGAAGATGTTAAGTCCCTCAGTGATACTTACTCTGATTCTAGTGTAGGTGTTGTGGGTTATAATAAGACCTTCACCGCCAGATATGGTCAGTGGCATGTCACGGAGGATCAAATAGCCAAAACATATTCTGGAATGACTAGGTCTGTAGTATTTGCTATCGAGGAGAACGATCCGTTTATTTTAAATGACAAGGCTCTAATTGCTTGGTCGAAGGGAACGGATTCGGAAGGATGTGACACTATTACCTATACTCTCTATAACAATGATGGTTATTACATGACTCAGAAATGCTATGATAATGGATCATCTTTGTCAGACGGTGAGTCTTATGGTGATAGGTACACAATATACCCAAGCAATTCTCATAAAACCGTTACTTTCCGAGTATCGTCTAGTCATGATACCGATGCAAGTAGTCCTTTAGAAGTTCAGAATAGCTTCTTTGCAGGTTATCGGAGGGGTAGTCTTCCTATAACTATGGATGGTTTTAGAGTTATTGGTGCTTTAGCTGGTTTGGTGTTTTATAGAATTGGCAATACAATAAATTATCTATAATAAAAAGTATGACGTTAAGATTTAGCGACAATTTTAAAAAAGAAATACAAGAACTTGGCAATGCAGTGCTCTTAAAGGAGGCTACTCTATTAGGAGGACTTCGAGATGAAGGGACTTTTATAGAGTTTCAATCTCTTTGGAATGAAGAAACAAAGACACTCAGTATAACACTTGATTTGTCAGAGATCTCAGCCGATCAGGTGGAGGGAGTTAATGTAATTCAAGTTTACTATAGTGATTTGAGTGGTGAGAGAATTGGAGAAGCCTTTCAGTTAAGATCCCCTAATGATCTACTCCTCTGTCATAAAAAAAGAGATCCAGTTAATTATGATGAGCCTGTTACTTACTTGACTCGTGATTTGAACCACATAACAGTTTATTTTCCTTCCACAACCGTGGCTGATATTAAGACTGTCTTGTCAGATGATAACACCAAGTTCTTGGAGAAGTATGCTGGTATGCAGGGTGTTAACACGTTTCTCGCCAGAGAAGGTCGTTATGAGGAAACTGATTACTTAACAAAAGATTCCTACGAGGCTTACATTCGAGATAGAATATCTCTAACGAATTCAATCCCTCTGTACCTCGATAAAAACGGCGAGAAAGTAACTAGCATATCAACATACAAACACTATAAGAAGATAGAAATTTACTCTGAGGGAGATACTCCACAAACAACTAGTGGTAGTAAGACCAAGTATACTATAAATAATGGCGGAACAGCTAATATTGTAGGAACTGTATTCTATGACCTATATTCTGTCAGTAATGGTGTGTATACACTAGAAAGGGAAAACTTACGAATGGATCTTTCCCCGACTACACTGGTTCAGCTAGATATGGCTACAGGTACGCCCTTGGAAGAAACTACTTCAGCAATTACTATCGATCCTTTCCAGAAAGCTATTACTTTCGATAGTGATCAAACATCAGAGATCAATGACTTTGCATGTCTCTTGACTTTCACTCCGGAAATTAACGATGATAATTTAGGAATGATTGCAGGTAACTCGTTTACCATTAAATCAAACGTCGTCGAGTTCGTCACTTATCTGAGGTGGAATGTAGAGTATGGATCATCCTTGTACGAGGATGGAGTTGTTGTTCTAGTATTTGATTCTCCTAGGGGTTCTGGCTTATGGAATTTTGAGGAGGATGAAGATTCAAGAGAAAACTGTATAACTGTTTTTAGCGAATCTAATATAGACCCTCAGATGGATATAGTTATCACGCCAGAGGATCCAGACCGTTTTAATAGTTACTTTGAAATCATTCTTCCACAGGAAGGTGTTTTTGAGTCATCTAATAAAAGATGGAGATACGATATAAAGATCGTTACTACACAAGACAATCTCACAGATAAGTGGTGGTACCCGTTAGGTCCTGATGGCAAGGGAACTATGGTTCTCTCTAGGATCACAGTTAATTCTGGCACAAAGAATGCGGCTTCTGATATACGTTTCTATTGTGTACAGAGACCAACTTGGCCATTAGTTATTGCTGGTAGTAGTGATCAGACTTCAGAAACATTCTCAACTGGAATTGGTCCGAAGGAGGTTAAGTTCTACCTGGATCGTCCTATAGATAATTATACAACTTGGGAGGTAGATATGTCTGGCTTAGATTCAGACCTCTTGATAACTTCCCAAACACACGACCTAGTGGATTATGATTCGGGAACAGTTGTAAGCCCAACCTCTGCTATCTCGGCCAAGACTATGGTCTATGCGGCCCATAGCGAAGAGGTGAATCTTGGTAGTGTAACATTCCGTAGAAGGAATAGAGCAGGTGCAGCAGATTTTTCTTACTGGAAAGACCTAATCTATTGTCATCCAGTTAACGATATTACGATAGAGTTTTTTATTGATAGGTTAGATTTCGAGGCTGAGTCTGTAACAGCGGACCCTGATCGAGTGAACTATCCTGACGTTCCTAGTGTTCCCACTAAGTATTATTACCCAGTGGAAGATACGTATAAGAGATTATATATTTTTAATCCAGGTGAGACTAAGAGCTTTATCTTGAATACTGCTACTACCACTGGACTTAATGTCAATATGTCTGTTGACTTCCAGAGCATATTCGAACAGTTTTTTACAACTTCTGTCACCAAGAAAACTGAAGGATCGTTTAAGGTAGAAATAACAGCTAAACCACGAAATCCAGAATATGACCAGGCAAGTTGGTGGCCGAAGAACACAGAAGGCAAACCCATCGAGCTATTCATAGGGAATGAAACATTCTACTGTGTAGTAAGGCCTAACCTTCCTGAGCTTATGTTCTATATCCCTGAGGGAGACTCCTACAAGGTTGTTTCTGAGGTTGAGATGACTTCAGAAAAGAACCAAATAGAAGGACCAAATAATACGATTGCTCATCGTCAGATAGTATATGTCGTATCTAATGTTCTCTCTAGTGAGTTCCCTGGTTGGACAGTATTTTCAAAGGATAATGAGATGGAGGTATATTCAGTTAACCCGTCGGATAATACCGGTTCGTCCATGTCTGGAACTGTCCTCGATAGTAATATAGATAATTGGCCTAGTAAAGGTCAACAATATACAATGCTTACCACAAATACTCTTCCCTACGACGTAACAACTGTTAAATTTGATGACTTGGTTGTTCGACGTACGGCAGGCACTGGTTTTGTGGATGAAATAGATGGTTTGTTTGAGGATTGGAGAAATCAGTTAGTAGATAATACTTATTCACTAGGTCTCTCCTTAGCTCCTACAGGGAAATCAGATAAAATAACAGTTCAGTACTTAACATCAGGTGGTAATAGAGAGGACTACATTGAAGGTCTCCCCTTAGAACTTGATTATATAGGACTATATAGGATCTATGTTAAGAGTGAGATGGGATTCCGAGTTTCGCTCCCCAGTAGTAACAAGAGAGATGGCTTCTACTTCTTTAATTCCTCCGGGAATGAGATTAAGTGGGATGTATTGACTCTCGATGAAGGCTCTTTTGATACAGTAACTGGCCGTGAAGTATGCTTTGCATTTATCGGAAACGAACCAGGTACATTCTCTAGTAAAGATCAAACCTTAGAGACTACTATTCGAATAACCAGCTTTGATGATAGAAGTTCTGTAATAATTCCTCTCCATAGAAAGTATTTTAATCAACAGTCTAGTGGAGGTGTCCTGAGTAATCAGGTGTTAGATACTAACATAACTTCAACAACTACGCAGGATGAGATAGTATTTATCAAGCCTGGAGTTCCTGGTCAACTTGATTTCCAGTTTGTATCAAACTTGGAGACTATTACGGAATATACTCCGATAGCAGAAGATGCGACAACTAAGATCACCATTAGTCATCCTAAGGGCAATCCTTACTTTGATTATGGCTCTTACCTAGCAAAGTCCACTGTAAAGAGAGGTACTAAGATTACAACGATAGACTCTCGTGGTTATATTAGATCTGATTCTAGTGTATCATATACCCCTGGTTCTATTCTTGGTAAAACATATCCTATTTCACCGATGGGATTAGTTAGAGTTAAGAACCCTGGAGATCTTTATCAGGCAAATAATGAGTCCATTAGTGTTACCTTGTATCAACTCATAGATGCTCCGAAGATTACAACGAATTATGAGACCGAAGGTAGAGTTGTAGCTTTGACTAATCGAACCGGTAACTCTAAGATGCTCTATGTCAAGGCAGAGAACACGATTTATAATGTTTGTTATACTGTCGGTAATAGTGGAACATACGTAGTTGTAGAAAGAGATTCTGTCGGTTATGCAGAGTTTAATGTTGCTGACTCTACTGGTACTAACCAGGTAAGTGTTGTTCGCATGGCTTCAGAAGATAGTGACTTAGGTGAGGCTTGGAAGATAACCTCTCTATGTGACTATCCTGCTGAAACTGAGGATATGGTTTTTGGCGGTCTCAGATTTATAACTTACGTCCCAAAAGGTGGTTTCTTACTGGATGAGGATGGAGAAAGAATCCTAACCTACGATCAGCCAACAGTTGACCTCCTAGTGGGAACAAACAAGACTGACATTAGTCTGAAGAGACTTAGTAAGAAGAATTCTGAATCTTCTATTGAGGGAGGTAATCAGGAACAACCAATCAGTAGATACGGTGAGACCAGAGAATATACAATTTCACTGTCAGATCCTGAGGCTACTATTGATGTTAATGAGTATAGGAACTCTTGGAAAGACTACATCAACTCGATTACCTGTAGTGGTCTGTCTTTGACTGTAGATTATAAGAATCGATTAACTAGGTTTGGTGTTAATTATAGTGGTACATATTACTCTAGTTTCGGAAGTTCTCGTCTTTCCTATACTCGAAAGTCAATAGATGGAGAGTATAAGTATATAATTTCAGATACAGCCCTCCTGAATAAGATGGTCTCTATTGCAAACGGTAATATAGACTCTAACTTCTCAATTCAAATAGGGGGTAAACAAGTCACCACAACTGGTATCACACAAGATCCGTGGGAATACGGAATAATGGTAGACGGTTATCTCTTTGCTGGAGGTAATAATGGTAGATATTCTGAGAGCTTAGATTTCGAAGGAGGATCAATCTCATTCTATGCTTGTAAGGTTAAGTTCCCGAAGAACAAGAGCAATAATGGAACAGAGAACTCTAACGTAGTTCCTTTATCAGATCCACTAACTGTTAAAGTAACTAGAGCAGACGATGCTGACTATACGCTTCAAGCAACAGGAGCTTTCATTAATAGAATTGAGTCCAATGGTAATGCCTATAGTACAGGAACTCCTTATGCATTCTCTAAGAATAGTCAGGGAGGAAATAGTACTCTGACCTATACGATAGATATATCTGATGACTACGGAAATAGAGTATTTTTCAATATTACCCAAGCGCCGAAAGATACGTTTGAAGTATATCTATATAGTCGCTACGATGAAGAGGAACATAAGTGTTGGGAGACTGATAAACTAAAGGGCATTATCTTCAATACTCAAGGTACTCTTTATACGGATGACAATAACAGTGTCTATATGCTCACGGACTATGGTGTTAATGGCGAGTCTGGTTTAAGCCCCGACTTCTTTAATAGTTCTTATTCATCCTATGTGCGTGATGAGGGAGGAGCCTCAATTTCAGGATCCTATAACTTCAACGAGAACATTAACTACAGACTAGTATCTTCTAATGGAGTTACTAGAGAAGGTGATACCACAGAATATGCTCTCTATGAATTGACACCGTTCTCTAAGTTGTCCAGGGCTACCAATTATAGCAGTAGTGGTGGTCCGGCGAGAATGCCAGGCCATATTAGGTTTATTCGTGACATTCAGATAGGTATTAACTACAATTCTTATGCAACAGTTACTGCCTATTATGGAAGTTCAACCTTACAACTTGTGGACCCTGTTGTAACATACGTCTCTGTTCGAGAGAAAGAAGATGATGAAGGGCAGGGGACAGGTGAATATTATCCGCCACATTACATTATTAACTTCTTTGAGAATGATAATATAGAGTTCAACAAGTATACGGCAAATGGTTCTTACTTGATGTCAGATACTAAGCCCAATAGTGGAACCTCTACTGTCCCTGTAGATGGCGGTATTCATATCTCTTATGCAGAGTTCTCATCGACCCCAGTATCCTCTCTGAAGTTCTCTAGGTACTTCAATCCTTACGGCTATTTTGAGGGTTGGGGACTAGAGTTCTCTAGGTATGAGTGGGAGTATGACTTAAATCATAATCCAACAGCTACCTATGAGTGCTGGTTCAGAAAAGAAGGTAATGATGGTCATAAGATTATTCGCGTTAAGAGTGCATATGGAGCTAATGTTGAATACATAACTGACGAGGCCGACTTACAAAACGCGGAGTATTATCCGGAGAGTACAGCTTCGATAGATATCATGATATCGCCATACACAGAGTCTTCAAACTTCCTTGTAGATGATGGCTATTATCCGGCCTTAAGTCTTGTCTTAGGGAAAAGCTTGTTCACAAGTAATGGAAATAATCACGTATTAAAAAACAATATATCAGTAGACATAGAAACTGAAGATAGAGGAACAGTTAGCTTCTATGTGACAGCTGTTCTTAACTTGACTACGGTTTCTTCTACGTAAACCCAAACTAAGTGTAATGTTTATTATAAAAGCTTTCAAAGACCTTGCGAACTGTTTAATTGCCCTAGAAAAGAACTTAGGGTTTAGGATGTTCGTTAAGTACACCCTATACCTATTGTTAATAGTAGTGGTATTAAATTATCGTACAGTTGTTAAAGAAGCCGTTGAGTTTGTAACAGAAATCAACTCAGAAATACACATTGAAAAGATGAAGCTACAAGATAGTTACTATAGAGATCTGACCCCGCTTCTAGCTGAGTTTAGAGCCGAAGTTGGTGCGGATCGAGTAATGTATTTTGAGTTTCATAACTCTGTTGAGACATTAGAAGGACTTCCTTTCAAATTTTTTGACTTAGTTAAGTGTGTTCCTGAATATGGCATCCCTGAAGTACAGGGAGATGTATACAAGAATGTAAATGCTGCTATGTATTCTGAGCTGTTTTTTGATATAAATAATGGTAAAATTCTAACTTGTCATGGATTCTACGATAAAAATTTTAATACAAATTATCGAGGGATTTATGAACTAATTAATGAGTCAGACCACGCAGAACAGATGGTTATTTTTAGTGTTCCGGGTATACGCAGACCGATCGGTTTCATTATATTAGAGTGGATGGATCATACGGAGGATATTAATGTAGATTCTAAAATCATAAATAAGTTTCTCCCAAGAATAAATGCCATCTCGGCACATGTTCGAAATTGATATTTTGCGTTCAAGAAGACACTAATACCTAATAGGTGTAAAGCGGAAAGAATATTTTTGATATGAATAAATTTGGTTGTTTGATTTTATTGATAGAGTATTCTTTCCGTTTCTTTAACTATTAAAAAATTTATGGCAACAAACAAGAAAGCAAAAATACAGATCACCCGAGGGGCACATATCGAAGTTAGTAGAGACATTGCTTACCTTAATCTCACTCGAAATCATAGATTCTCAAAAGGTGAGATAGTGATGATGCAGTACTATAAGCAACCCGATGTCCGAACAGACATTAGTGTTCTTATGGCTATTGGTATAGGGGACGGTACTGGTGAAGAATTCTTCCGTGTCATAGAGGCTGGTGCACAAGTACCTGTCAGAAAGGTGGCTATCGGAAATGAGAATCTCCCTGATACCTCACTCCTTGAGCATGGTGAAATCTATGTTTGGTATGGTGATGCTGACCTGAGGGATGACGAAGAAGAATTTGCTTGGTATTATGTTGATCGCCCAGAAACCTCTCGTAGGATTCGCAGAATTACAGAAGGTCCTTTCATATTTCTTGACTTAGAAACTGGTTATAGGTGGTTCTATAAAGACCAAGAGTGTAAGAGGGAGGATGACTTCTTCACGGTAGAAACCATTGAGGCCATGATGCAGCTCTTGATAGATTCTAAACCATCTATCACAGTGAAGGCATCTAATAACAGTAGTCTCTTATTCGAAGTAGGAGATGTTAAGAACATTACTCTCGACGTTAATGTGAGGGACGTTCTCGGAAAGGATATCACAGGCAAGTGTCTGTACTTCTATGATGGAGAAGAGATATTTCTCGATAGAAATGGTCGTTATACCGTTACTAATATTAACAAAGACACGACGATTAAGATCGAGGCTCGTCAACCTATTACCAGAAATGTATTTGTCCCAGTTACGGGTCAAGTTACCGTTAAGTTTGGTCATTTCTTCTACTTTGGACGTGTACCAGGAGACTGGCATCCAGCCGATGGTGGAGAGATTTCTAGACTTGAGTATAAAAAACTTCACTATAAAGCAGACTTTACTTGGGAAAGAATTAAGCTTACCGGACAGAAGATAGTCTTTGCTTATCCCAAGATTTATGGTGACTTATCTCATATATTCGATGATCATGGCTTAGATTATCTGAGAACCTATGATCATTATGAAGAAAATTACTTCATTAATGACGTTGAATATACCGTCTACATCAAGAAAGACGTAGTTGATATTGATGGTCTTAAACAGAAGTTTGTATTTATTGAGCCTGACGAACTCGACCTAGAGAGCGCCACTATGCTTGATATCATTACTGCCTGGAAGATCAGAAATACAACAAGTGGTTTTGTCCAGCTCGATGAGAACGGTAAAATCCCAGAAGGACTTTATAACCTAAATGCTGCGTCATCTTTCATCCCCTTGGCGGGTATCGTTGATGACTATCCAGAATCAGACATGGTTCGCGATGAGTTGTACTATGTCACGAGTACTGGTAAACTTTATAAAGCGACTTCTGATACGCAAGGAAGTATTGAGGATGTTAATCCTGGGTTTATCTACACTTATCAGAATAATTTCTATACATGGACAGGTTTGTCACTGAGACCCTTCGGTCGACTCTTGACTCGTGATATAGAAGATATAACAGAAATATTTTAACTGAGAAATGGCAGAAATTAAAGGTACTAACCTAGCTGCGCCGATAGTTCCGTTTACCGACCAAGACGTCTATGCTACCCATGAAGCTAAGTATGGTAAGGGTGGTTATAGAACCGTCCAGAATATGGCCGAGCTTCGTGCAATCCCTACTCCTCGTTTGGAAGAGGGTATGCTCGTCTATGTGATGGACGACGATACTGGTGTTCATACATACCAATATCTTGGTGGAAAATGGGTTCGCAACAGAATTGGTAATGGTATTCCTATTTATACCCAGGAACTTATTGAAGATTTGGGTATCAATCCTAGTGAAGATGAGTATATCTCCATCCCTAGCCTTGATACTGATCTCAATGGGGAGGTAGAAAATAAAACATACACGACCACGGAGAATGGTACATACGTTGATGTTCTCTTTAAGGCCATACGTTCTTTGCAATCGGAAGTAGCCAGATTAAAAAATTCATTCACCTATGGAATCGAATCCTATACAGGTAAAGTAACAACCATGTCTAGGATCGAAGGTGATTATGATGATATTGATGTAGAGGAAGAACCTCTTTGGGCAATTGATGAGGATGGTCTTAGCCAGCTCGGTGATGACATTACTCTCGGCCCCGGTGGTGAAGCAGATTTTGATCCGTCTGATAATGTGACAGCGACCGTGGATGAAGGTGATTCTTATGATTCATTCCTCACTTTCACAAACAGTGCTCTCTGGACTGTAAAAGATTCAGCGGGAACTGGTAAGAGCTCCCAGATATATAACTGTACGGATAATAAAATATTCTTGTATTTCACTGCCAATGCAACTAAGATAAAACTTAACCTTGACGGTTACGTAGAAGATATAACAAAAGTCGATACAGATATTACTCCCCTTGAACTTGATCTGAACAAGATTCAGTTGTCTAGGGCATCGTCTCGTGGATTCTATAATATACTTGTTGTGATATCTCGAAATCAGAAACTGACAAAAACAGATTCTGCTGGCCTTCCAGTTTATAGCTGGACTAGTGGCCAGAATTTTATTTGGATATCTATCGGTGATCCACATACAGACCAGACCTTGGCAGAAGGTTATTGGAGTGGTGATAAACTCTTTACCTCTAAGACTACTCTCAATAAGAGATACACCTTGGCAGGAGTTGTATTTACTAACTTAACCTTAAGTAAGTTCAACATTTATTCTAAGTGGCAGGACTTCAGTCGTGAGATTGCTGGTTCTAAGCCCAGTGAAGAGGATTATAAATTTAAAGCTGCCCATATTACAATTAGATCAGTTGAAAAGCAGGCTGACTTGGTGAGCGTGAAAGACCAAATCATGAATAACGAGCTCATCTGGGTAGAAGAAACTAACCGACTTTGGATTAAAACAAAAAATGCCCTTACCATAATCGGTGGTGGCAATAATGACGATATTGACGATACAGGTATGACACAAGAAGAAATGATTGCCGCGTTGGAGGAAATGGGTATTGTCCAGGAGACCAATGGAGATCTTAAACTCTCTAATCTCGCTGTTGATGACATTACCTTTATTCATCAGGCGTCTGGCCGTCGCTTTAAGTTTGACATTGATGAGTCTGGTGAACTCCACAGTCAGGAGATCGGTAAGGACTCTGATACATTTGCTAGTAGAATTGGTACCGGATCGAGTGCACGTACTCTCACAAAGAACGTTCGTGGTTTCATTGGCCAGCTGAACGTTGTTGAGAAGAACCTTACCGCCACTAAAGACATTAAACTCAATAGTGACCGCCTCAAGATCGGTTCATTCTACGCTCCCCTCAGCACTGATATCGTTCACGGCTGTTCTCACTCTTATGTTGAGCTTGAGAATACATCAGATCGTGACTATGCTCTGGAGGGATGTTACTTGCATCTGACGCGCCCTGATTCCGCTGGTAATCAGAAGGTATATCACCTGGCTCTTACTGGTGTTATTCCTGCCGGTGGTACTTATCTCGTAAGGGGTGCTAAACATGCTGAACCCGATGATCCGAACGTATATCTGAAGATCACGGAATATGACCAAGAGTGGTATAACCTTGATGTACCAGCAGAGCCTAAGCTTCTCTCATTTGAGGTTGATATGTCTCTGGACTATACTGGTGGTCATAAGGGTTATGGTATTGCTCTGACTTACGGTAATAAGTTTGGAACGAGCGATGATCCAACCTCTTGGACAGAACCACTGAGTGCAACATATGCTCTCTACGAGGCTTCTAAATTAGGTGAAACGATTGGCGGTATTGCTATTACTTCTAGCAATAAGTCTAAGTTCCCATATAAGATGAATCCGTACTTCATCGACGGTCTGTACTATAAGTACATGGTTACCAACGATGCTGGTACTGGTTTGTGGTCTTCAATCGCCGTAGATATTGTTAGCAACTCTATTTATCGTAACACCTTTGAGCTTGATCCCGCTAAGCAGGCTTTCCAGGCCTTCACAACGGCAGATAGTTCTCGTGCTAGATGGGCTAACATTGCAAACGATATTCAGGTAGTTGACCTCACCAACGAATTCATCACATTCCCTCATAGTGAGGATAAATATGCAATTTCTAATTATACACCAAAAGCATCTTACCAGCATCGTAATGTAAGTACGGATAAGACTAAGCTGGATACAGAGAAACCTAATATGGTAACGACCGCTTTTGGTATTGACGTATATAGGACTCGTACTTTCAACTGGATTAGCGTAGGTTACTTTGATGAGTATGTTTGGATCAAGCCAAGCACTGCTTCTACTTGGTCAAAGCGTATTCAGTCTTACATTCCTATCGTAGAGACTAAGCTAGTTGATAAGAGACCCAACAACACGACTGACGGACAGGGCAATGTAACCGCTTACAATACTATCCTGACTCTCAGCGTATCTAACCTTGGTGGTGTGGTAGGTGACCTTAACGAGTATTCACTGCTCTTAGACGCAGATCACAATAGTGTTGGTAGTATTACTATTAACACTGCCAGCAATGCTTCTTACACAGTTCAGATTAGTGGACAAGCCACGAACTTAGGAATCAACGATACATTCTATTTGGTACAGCCAGATGATGATGTCAATAGTGATGAATATCCCAAGAAGAAGTTCTTCAGTGGTGACATCACTAACAACATCTATGCTCGTCTGACGGGTCGATTCCCTGGTGATAATAGTTTCTATTGCTCTCACAAGGTTGTGGCTGATATTGTAGCGAGTGCTGTAGGAAGTCCTACCGAGTACACCTACATTGTGGGTCGTGCAGATAAGAACGGTAATCCCGACCTTGAGCACTGCTCTGATCCTATGAAGTTTACCTTGTATCCGCAGTCTTATACTCCACGAGTATATCAAGTAACGGATCAGCAGGGTTTCCACTGGATCGAATATCAGGTTTGGGCAGCTGTTGCTAATTCACTGAATGATAAGATTGCTTCAGATCAAAGTCGCTCTCAGATTATTCCTATCCTGGTTAACACTGGTGATATGACCCAGAACGGTACTCGTATTAATGAGTGGTTTGATTATTATCAGGCCGGTCGTTCTCTGTTTGATCACCTTGAGCAGATGAATGTAGTAGGTAATAACGACCTTTGTGGTACTAATCCATTTGTACTTGGAACTGGTGATGATGAAGGTAAGTCTAACTCCTTCTATTTCCACCTCTTCTACTGTTACGAGGTTAATCCCACACTATTCACTCCGCTCCTGCGTAACTTAAGTGGTGCAGCTAAGGCTCCTAAGTATATTCCTTCACTCTACTACTTTGATACTACTACGGATCGTTTCCTGGCAGTGAACTCAGAGTTGACTGAAGAGAATTGCAAGAGCTGGTTCAACCTGGTTTGGAATGGTAAGACAGTTAATGCTTATACAGGCTATACGATCGACTCTGATCGTGTATATTGCACTGACGGAAAGTTCACATCTATCTATACAATGCTCTGGCGTACCTTGAATGACGCCAAGACAAACAATAAAGACACCCTGGTTCTTTGCCATGAGATGCCTTACACTGTTATCACAAATGAATCACTCCTGAAGACCGCTGCTCAGTACTCTCGTAGTATGTCTAATGCGGGTGCACTGGTAGGTTCTCATACTAATCAGATCAGTCCTAATGAGGCCGATACTAGTGAGAATCCAAAGACAGCCGGTCTGTACTGGTTCAGTCGTCTCTTGGAATACTTTAAGATTCGTCTCGTAATAGGTGGACACAAACACACCTACGCTTGTACTTATCCCGTTCGTGAGAACTATAACTACATGAAAAATGGAGCTAGCACAAGTTCAAGTGGTGGTCCAATGGATATGCCTGAGACACTGCAGGATGACTACGTTAACTTCTATTCTATCGGTTCCGGCCAGAATAGTACTAAGTTCCCGTATGTTAAGCGTGAGTCTATTGGAGAACGTACCGATGAGGGATTCTATCCTGCAACGGTTATGAATACTCTGAGTGGTGGTGTGGTTTACTTTATGTGTCAGGCTTCTGGTTATAAGCTGACTTCTAACAAGGAGTTGCCTTCACAGAATCAGAAGTACTCTCGTATCCTGCCTAAGACAACTACTACTTATAGTAATGGTGCTTATTCCGATAAGGCCAGTGATGAGCAGAAGTATCCAATGTTCTCTATTATCGAGCTTTCTAGATCTAGCAACTCTACGAAGTATAGAATTCGTCTGGCTCGTGTAACTAACATCATGAAGAAGTTTAAGTTCACACAGAAGAACTACGAAACAAAGGCTATTAAGATCCAGTGGCTTAAAGAGAATTCTACGGATAACTTTGGTACTTGGCAAGATACCGAGGATTACTTATTCTCAGATCAAATTTAATAAATATACATGAAACATAACGGACAGAATATTATCTTCGACGAAGATGTTACACTGACCGGCAGTCTCGCAGGCCAAAAGCTCTCTGACATAATCAGGGAGCAGGCCGAAGAGATTGAACGTCTTAAGAGTAACCTCAAGTGGATCTACAAATATGGTGGAGTTGGAGGTAGTGGTGGCTCCGGTGGCGGCGGGGGTAGTGCTAGTGGCTATGTGCTATTTGCATCCCTTGGTTCTGTCCAGATGAGCAACCAGAGCGTAGCATTTAACGGAGAAGGTAACTACGATCTTTACATTAAGATTACTCGACCTAATGGAGCTTCGTTTAGAGTAACTTACTCCTATGAGGTAATGAATAGTAGTGGTGTAAAGACGACGGCTTCGACCACCGTAACGCTTGACGTTTCGAGAAACTATGAGTATTCAGCAACTCTTAATCTGAACTGTAATGGTCGTGTAACAGTTACTGCGGTTGACTCTATCTATAATGAGACCAAGGCTAACTACCTTGACTACATTATCGAGTCTTACTCCGTAACGGGTTCTCTGGTGGATGATACAGGTAAAGTCTATGACTCTAACGAAATCTTCACTAGTGAGGCTGGTACACGTGGTTTGAAATATAGAGTCTCCTATGATATTGCTGTTGAATCTAATGGTAATACTTGTTACTTCGTCTTCAGTAAAGGTAACGAGATCCATACTGCAACAGCTGATCTTGAGGGTTCAAGGGGATATTATGATTTCGATATAAAAGACTTCATTGCCCTTAACGAAGCTAATTCTGGTTATTATTCGGTAACAGCAACAGTTAATTTGAACTTGGTTGGTCAGAGAACAGATCCTATCGTTATGGTGACATCGTTTAACCTTGTCCCACAACAGCTGTTCTTGCTAGTTCAGCCTAGTACAGGTTCTATCTATACTGAACACCACTCAGACTATGCTACAAATCCGGACGTCTATAAATATGGGGCTGGTTTTATCAGCTTTAATGTACGTCCTTACTTAGGTTCGGAAACTTCGGCCACTGCTGAAATTAAGTATTATGTAATCGATGCAGAGGGTAATCGTACGAATGACTTTACGGGAACTGGTATTAGTACAAAGCTTGGTTCACAGACAGAGATTTCAATCTATGCTGGAACACCAGGTCATTGTCGAATCTTCTTCCAAGTAACTTCATCTGGTACGACATATCCTTCGCCTGATACAGCAGGAGCAGTGGATGGTTATATTGTGTACCACTTCTATATTGAAGCTATGAGCGCTAATATTGACTGGTATTCTGAGGATATGGCTAGAACTGCCACTCAGAACTACTGGCGATTAGCTGAGCATACAAACTCGATGCAAGCCTTTGAGAATCTGGCTAAGAGTAATATCTATCAGCAGACTGCTAACAAAGGTGACATTACACTGAGCAATCTTACTCTCCCTGCTAATATCTCTGGTGGTGCTTCGTATAACAGTAATATAGCTATTGGTATACAGTTTAACGAAGTTAACTCTGAAACGACTCCAATCTTGACAGGTAAGTATAAAGGAGAAACTGCTTTGGTACTGACTCAAAATTCAGTAACAATCCACAACACTACCTTCCCATACTTCCTTCCGAAGATTCGTAATTATAATAAGTCTGATAATCAGAACTATCACTTAGTTAATATTGTTTCTAGAAAGGTTAGCAGAATTGGTAACTTTGACTACTTCGAGGTAGCTATCTATGTGGATGGTATCTTGGAAGGTGGCTCACAGACCTTTACGTCTCAGGCCTTAATCATCGACCAACTTATTATCGGTCAGACTAACTCTTTTATTAACCTTCTAGAGTCTACATACATGGTAGCTCCTGACGTATCTGTTCCATTGGATAATGATATTTATAGGTACTACCTGAAGTATAAGAATAGAATTATCTTGAGCAATGTATCAGACGATGAGTTGACTCTTTTGACTTATAGTGATAAATTTACTCTTGATGGCAATGATGTGTATTGCACATCTTCTGATGTTATTGAGAATATCGCTAGGGTCCTGGACGTACCAACTCTTGTGCTTACTATGGCTCAAGATTATAAAGCAATCTTGGATGCTGGTTACAATGAGAACGACGAGATTGACCCCATTGAGGTTAGTGTTCGATATGCTGCCGCTCATGGTAACTTATTGCCCATTGAATTCCCAACAGAGTTTATGGGTACGGCATATTTCACGATTCAGATCCAGGGTTCGTCTACCAAGACCTATAAGTGTAAAAACTATACCCTGACCTTAAATAACCGTGATGAATCTGAGACTGCATCACACTTCGTTTACTCACCGAACTATAAGAGTGTATCTGGTTTAACCGGTGATGCTGTAACGGAGGCTTACAAGACGTTCCTCCCCGAGGAATCATTTACCTTGAAGGCCGACGTTGTGGACTCTAGCCATAGTAACAATACCTCTATTGGTAAATTTGTAAATGATGTAACAAAAGATTTTGATACCACATCCTACACGAACTCTCGTAACAACTTGATGGGTTATACTAAGAACTGTCTTGATGGTTTCCCATGTGTTGTTTACCTGTGCATCCCTCGTGTGGAGAATGGTATAACTACAACATATTATTACTACCAGGGTGTATATAACTTCAACCTTGGTCGTGAGTCTTTCTACAACCTTGGCTATAAGGATGCCTCTGTCTTCTGTGACACAACAGGTACCCCTAAACTGAAGGATGCTGGAACAGGTTTCTGCTTCCACCGTGTAGAAAACTCTGAGGACTACTCGTTGAAAAATGGTCTGGTAGTAGCTGAAATTCAGGGTAATAGCCCATACTTTGATTTCTCTCAGTGGGATAGCACTATCCTTTACAAGAGCTTGAGCAGTGTATCGAAGGATAATGAAACTTATATGTTCGATGACTTCGTGACTGGTTCTGACTTGAATGAAGCAAGTGCAAAGACTATCCTCCAGAACTTCGTTAAAAATGTATCTCTGGCCGGTGGTTATCTTTTCAATGAGATTAAAAAAAAGTTTGGTGATTCTACAACCGATTACGGTTACCGCGATGGTTACTCTACTTTGAATGATCAGGGAAATCCTGCTAACCAGGTCCCCAACTATCGAGTTCATATTAAGAAGTCGCTATCTGGTGAAACTCAGGTCTTCAATGTTGACCCAAGCGTAACCATTAACGCAGGCGAGCTTAATGACTTGTCGGCTTTGATTCTTGGTGACAATGGTGATAACGGTTTCCTCGATTTTAGATCTCTGAGTGAATATTATACGATCTGTATGGCGTTTGGTCTAGTAGACTCTGTTCAGAAAAATATGAACTTAAAGAGCTGGAATGCTAACGCCGGATCCGGTCGAGCAAAGTTCTATACTGCATTCTATGATATGGATACCTGTCTTGGTATTAACAATGCTGGTAAAGATGTATCATACTTTGCGTTCAGTGATTACTGGAGCTATGATGATAGCAACGTTGACTCTGAGGGTACTGTTACCCCAACATCAGTTACTATCTATCGTGACTTTAGCCCAAGAGCATCTAGTGGTTCTACTATTGGTGCAGCTGACTTCTACGATACTCCTAGCTCTTACCTCTTTGCCGTAGCTAAGTATGCTCGTTTGAGAGCTGCTAACATGTCAATCAACGGTGAAACTTTAGGTATAGCTGCTACAGCTTTGTTCCCACAAGAACTTTGGGCTAAGTGGCGTGCCGGTACGACGGACGAAGGAGATGCAACAGTAGGTTGTTTGGCTAGCGCTGAGCACTTTATGAACAACTACTTCTCGAATAACCTCGGTAAGGTTGGTATCCCGATGGTGAACCTGAACTACCGTAACAAGTACTTCATCAAGTCCACTAACAAAGATGTAAGCCAGACAACGACAGGTTATTCTGCACTGAACTTCGCTAAATTTAACGGTACTCGTATTGCAAAAGCCACGGACTGGTTGGATGGTCGTTTCCATATCCTGGATGCTTACTTCAATCTTCCGAAGTCAACATCTAGCTTCCAGTATTATAACGATAATGGAAACTATGTAAACGTTCCTATCGCCGGTACAACGGATCAGTTCTTAGGAGAACCTACATACGAATCGTCAGCATATAACCTCGCTGATAACTCTGATATTTTTGTCTTACAAGATATATTCGCTGGACAGGGTGGTGTAAACCAAACTGCCGGTGACCTCGATATCAATGTGAAGGCTAAGGAATATAGCCCACTTATCATTAATACGGCCAACTCAGGCGTTCGTTATCTGTTAGGCGGTAATGATAAGAAATATCACATTCGTGTCCCCTTGTCAGGTAACCAGACGTACTCATTCTATGGTTCTGGTTCATGGACGGATCTTGATAGTATTAATACCTTCAACTTTACTACTCTTAATGTAAGTACTAAGTACTTGGAGAACTTGAGTGGTGATAGTACGAGAACTAACATGGTTATAGGTACTATTAACATGCCATCTCTGAAGAACCTGAGTCTGACTTCTCGTACATACTCTGGTGAACTTGTAATAACGGGTGAGCAATATCCTAACCTTGGCTTTGTCAATGTTAGTAACTCTCAGATTAAGCTTGATATTCAGAATAGTACTTTCACTAATTTGAATATTAGTAACATGACGACGGAGAAGGTAAGTGTCCTTGGATGTACTAACCTTCAGAACGTTGTGTTTGGAACAGGTGGATCTGGTACAGTTAGTACGACTATTGATAACCTCCAAATTCAGCCTATGTCTGCTAGTCAGCTTAGGAGTGGAGTAACTATCAATAACAGTCGTATCAAGAACTTGACTATGGTCAATACTACCTATACTGGAAATAGAACAAAGCTTGTTATTCAGAATGACGAAGCTCTGACAACTATTAGTGTACGTGGTATATCTGACGTAGAGGTAATTGGATGTCCTAATCTGACAAACTTATATATCCAGGATCCTGAAACTCCAACTAGTGGTGATCCTAATGGTGATTACCTGACAACCATTGTTGTTAGGAACTGTGGTACAGTTAATACTGACTTTAGGGTGGGTAGTGCTACTACTACTACTACTACTGTTGACTTAACTAATTTCAGTCACCTAAGTGTTGTAGAGTTCCGTAATATTCCTGGAATGGTTACTTGTATGCTATCTACTACTAGCACGGTTACCTTAGGTAATAGTGCATTTGCAGATAGTAATAACATGAGAACTCTTAGTGGTCAAAAGATTATCCTGAATGGTACTGGTATCTTCAGTAACTGTGGAGCTTTCACAATGAAGACTGAAACTGGTGCTTGGACTAACATGGAAATCTCTAACTCACTGACCTCTCTGAATAGCATGTTCTCAACGAACGTTGGTTCTGCTATTACACTGGAGGCAGCAAGACGCTTCATAACCAATGTAGTTGGCAGCAAGGCTTCTCAGATTACAAGCATGTCTAGTACTTTCCACGGACAGAGTCAAATTGTTTATGGTTTAAGCCAGTTACGAGATGATCTCCGTGGTAGCAGTAACTATATTGACTTGAGTTCTTTCACAAATTTGAGCAATGTATCTGGCTTGTTCGCTTGGTCTGGTGTACGAGCTATCCACAAGAAGATGGTTGCTTTCGGTGCAAATGTTAGCACAGTTTCCTTCAGTAGGTTCCTCTTCTACGGAGACCTCTACATGGAAATTGATGCACTGGCTAATGTCATCGATAAGATAGATTACCTATGGGATAGTAGTCCAGATTACCAAAGATATATATCAACTCTCCATATAGTTAATTCTAATGGCGTAGAGAGAACAGATACCATTCCTCTTAAAGACTTCTTCCACCCTGGAGGTAAACACCCGACAAGATTGGTAGAGCTATCTCGATTTGAATTGGCTAAAGGTCAGACATTCGATATGGCAGATGTCTTTAAGAATTGGACATCTCTGACTACACTTCATAGTGCGTTCTATAACAGTCATGCCCGTTTGATTAACCTCAATGAACTATTTAAGTATGCAACAGGTTTGAAGTATGTTTACGACTCACTTCGTATTTCTAATACCTCCGAACCAGTTGATCTTATGGAGCTCTTTAATTGGGATGTCCTGATCACCAACAATACTCGTGACATCTTCACGGAAAATAGTTCATATCGTGGAGAAGGTAGTTTTGCTATGACTAAATACATCAAGAGTCTTAACGAGTTTGAAACTCTCGTTAGAAAATTGATAGGTCCTAGTACGACGTCTTCAACTCGACTAACTGGTATAAGTAATATATTCCGTCAGTGTACTGTATTCATTACTGATCCTAGTCAAGCTCAATTGAACCTAGAGGCTCTGTCGATCAATAATAATATTGTTTCGATGAACTCTACGTTCCGTGACTTTAAGATGGTTGTTCCGGCTAACCCCGTGACACAAGATAACGTAGTTAGTGAGATTGGTGGTACTCCAGAATTTATTGCTCTTAAGGAAGGTCTCTTTACATATGTTCCAAAGGTAGCTTACCTTAACCGTACTTTCCTGAATATGCGCATAGCTAATTCGATCCCTTATAACTTCTTCGGTCTCCGAAGAATTAAGAGATATCAATACTATGTGAAAGATGGAAGTGATTATCTGATAGGTAACTACTATAACCATACCTACGACGCTCAGCTTGTCGACCTTAGTTGCATGTTTATGAATGTTAGATGGTATAGTGAGAATGGTGGAGTAAATGCTAGATTCTTCCAGGACGATCCAGAAATTCTTAGTGCAAACCGCTTTGAGGTACTGAGGGTAGATGGTAGTACTGTAACTAACGAAGTTATTAGAACTATTACTGATCCGGATGAAACCTTCTATCAGAGAAGAGAAGATCCTATCTATGATGAACAAGGAAATCCAACAGGTGAAGTAAGTGTTAGATATGTAGCCGCCGGTAAGATTGGTAGCAATACTGAAATTACCGATACAGAGAACTTAAGAGGTAATTATAAACACTCCTTCTCTATCTCCTTGAGAACATCGGGGGGTTCAGATTTCGTGAACTTGTTTACGAACTTTGGCGTAGATGAGGCTGCTGTAAACTCACTGTTTATTGCCCCTGACTTCTTCTATGGATGTAAGTCAACTGCATCAATCTCTTACTGCTTCTCTAACAGTGCTGGATATGACGACTATTGCTTAGAGGGTATTATTCCTGAGCACCTGCTTAAGAATTGTCCGAACGTGAACCTTACCCATCTATTCCAGAATCTCCACATAATTCCGAGATACCTCTGGACAGTTGGTACGGAAGGAACTGATAGAGAGATTTATAACGTCTACTATTACGTTCCGAAGAACTTTACTAAGGCAACGGACCTGTCTAATGCATTTACCTTCAATTTCATTGCCCCAGAATGCGCAAGCACTGATGGTAATGGCGTAACAAGGTATAATAAGTACTATGTACTCTTAGACATGTCTATTAGTAAAGATGTTTCTTCGTTAAGTGATGCTCTTCCAAGCAGGGGTTATAGTGGACTTACTCACGATTCAGTTAATGGTCATTGGCCTAACTCACATACCTATGATTATGCTATCCACTACAATATAATGTATAACATAGCAGACGATAATGGCACTGAGTTAACGACAGGTAGTGATGGTATTGATATGAACTACTTCAAGTCGCTTCGTATTGATAACCTGGTTCCTGCTATCATCAGCTTCTTTGGAGAGGGTGATTTGTTCAATGGAACTACGTTCACTATCAATAACGCTGCTAAGACTGACACAGCTTATGCTATAACGGCTTTTAATCAGACGAACAACGTTATTAGTCGTAACCTTAAACTGCCTCGTGCTACTGGCTCTTGGGAGAATAAGAGACTTATCAATTGGACGGGCGATACTCTGAGTTTGCCTTTGTGGGATTTCCAGATTCCAGCTGATTCAATAAGTTCATATAGAACGATGGAGAATGGCTCTAGTCGTAGAGTTGTTGTCGAGAGTTCTCAATAATATATAAAATATACTCTAGGCCTTGGGCTTAAAAACTCAAGGTCCAGAGTTTTATAAAATACAAATAAATGTTTCATATATCATCAAACTTTTCATATAAGTCAACTGATTGGCTTGATGCTAGACAAGGCCAGGCTAAAACTAAATCAGACCTCTTACACTGGAATATTCCAGTCCCCGAGGGATTTATGGGCTGCTTGGATGGTATTTGGTACTATTACGATTCTCTGAAGTCTGATCCTGAAACTGGTCATTGGGTTCCATATGTAGCGGGTGATATTAATGAGGTTACTCCTGAGGAAGACTTGAAGCGTGCAGTTGCCGTAGGTGTTATTCGTGGACTGAATGAAGACGTTGTTACTCTTAAAAAGCAAACAAAGCTTATGGATAACGTCTTATTCCCGGTTCAGATTACCTCCGCTAAAGCTGATACGACCTACAATAGTTCTCAGAGTGATCAACTGGAGGAAGACTCTGCTCTTATTCTCCCTATCATTCAAAACTTAATCTCTAGTGGTCAGTATAAGGAGGAATATGACATCAACGATGACGGTATAATCAACACCGACGACCGTGACGCTTGGGCAGCCTTGTTCAATAATTGTCGTAACTCCTATTCTTACTTGGCGGCTGGTACTGAAGCAACTTATTGGCTTGAAGTCGGTTCGTTTATCCGACCTAAGATAACATGGAGTGTTAAGAAACAGGGATCTAGTGCTATTCCAGAAATAGATACCTCTACTGTTACTGGTCCTACAAACGGCGTAGTGAAGGATTTTACCTGGACAAGTAAGACGGGCTTAAGTAATAACTCGGTGGCAACCTACAAATATAATATCAAGTCTATAGTGGACGAAGATATCTGGGCCGAGGCATCGGTTAATTACAAGTTTGGTTATAAAACTTATACCGGCACAGGGAACGAAGCCTTCGGAGAAAAGTTATGGTATACTATGACTGACCTGGTTGGTTTCGATGGTACCTTTGTTGAGAACGGTAAGATGTCTGCCAAGACGTTTAACTGTTCTGGTGGTAAGTATCCTTACATCTTGATTCCTAAAGTTTACTATAGCTCTTCTAACAAGACCTATGTAAATGATAACCTGATGTCTGACTTCAAAGTAGTTGGTGTCAATCCGGGAGAGATCGTTCAGGTTAAGAATAATCGTGGTGTCAATATTCCATACGTTCTCTTACGAACCACATATATCCAGACAGGTAGTGCAATTAAAATAGACATAAGATAATGGTAAAAGTACTAATTGATAACGGACATGGACAAGGGAGTCTAAAAGGTTCTCCCGATGGAAAACATAAAGAGTGGAAGTGGGCTAGAGCTATGGCTAAACGCTTAGCTATTCGCCTCAATCATTATGGTATTCCTTCACATATTCTAGTCCCTGAAGACGCTGACATTAGTTTAAAAGATAGAGCCGCACGTGCAAATGCAATCGCCGCTAAGGAAAAGTGTATCCTTGTCTCCATCCACTGTAACGCAAGTGGAGCTGATGGGAAATGGCACGATGCCCATGGTTGGTCTGTATTCGTATCTCTCAATGCCTCTGGCAATTCAAAGGCTCTTGCTTCTATGATGTCTGTTTGTGCGGAAGGAACTGGTATTAAAGTGAGAAAGCCTGATCCACAGCACGGTTACTGGAAACAGAACTTGGCTATCTGTAGAAATACGTCTTGTCCGGCAGTACTTGTAGAAAACATGTTCCAAGATAATAAAGAAGATGTAAAGTATCTTCTCTCTGAAGAAGGACAAGTTAACTTGTGCGAAATCATGGTAGAAGGTATCTGTAATTATCTTGGGATTCAATATAGTAATGATTAATTATGGGATCTAGATTCAAAGTTCAACTTGATACTGAGGGCAACGACTATTTTCCAGCAACCCTCACCGATGCAGTTGGGCACGAACAGACAAAAACATCCCTGACAAAACTTCTTAAGACATACGATTTATCCACCATTTGGCCAACAGAAGGCCTGCAAGGTGGTGTGTTCTACGACATTACACAGGCCATTGCGGTCTTGAATGAACACTTGACAGAGGAACAGAAGATTCCAGGAGTAAGAGCTCAGTTCTTAAATACTGGTAGCCGCTTAGAGGAGTGGCAGTACTTTGGAAATAACTTTAACTTTACCAATGAGTTAGGTTGGGGTCAGGTTGATTCCAGTGTGCTCAATGAGTTAGGTGCTGCTGTATTCCCCTTGTCGGTTACTCTGAACATAAGTAAGACTCTCTTACAGACGGGTAATGTTTATGATGTTAATCTGTCCTGGGCTGTGTTTAGAAAGGGAATCAATGTATCAGTCAATGCTATGAAGTACTTGAATGATGTGATGACCTTGAAAGTCGAAGAAACAGTTCGTATACAAGAACCAAGTGCAACTACATTATCTTATAAATTTATGGCTTCGTATCAAGGACTAAGTGATACCGTAACGAAGACTATCAAAGTAGTAGATCCGTCTTACTCTGGAAAACTAGAGCCTACTGATGGAACGGATACGGTTGCCATAGGAAATGCTATTTATGCAGGAAAATTGAACCAGACTAGCTCTTTGCTGTCTAGTCGTAGTTATACTTGGTCTGGGATTAATCTGAATAATCAGAAATCGTGTTTTGTGTACCCAGCCGCTTTCGGCAAACTCTCGAATATACGAGACGCTAATAATTTTGAATATCTCGGTTCCTATACTCAAACCGACGTAGTAGTGAATGGTGTACAATATTACGCCTATACTTTAACAGACCCTGTAACAATAACGGGATTTAAACAAACCTTTAGTTAAGTTATGGCACTAATAGTAGGTGATAATTTTAGTTATAAAGGCCAGAAACCGAATTTTGAGAGAGATACTTTCTCAACTCTGGCTGCAATGAAAAGTTTCCCTACCACAAGTATAGACGAAGGTCACATATCTCTATGTCTTGAGGATGGAAAACGATATAAATATTCTGCAAGCTTTTCCAATGATCCTACCCTGGGGAAGTGGAGAAGAGTTATTGATTCTGTATTGGATGCCTCCTCTGAAAATCCAGTTCAAAATAAAGTAATATTATCAAAGTTTAGGGAAGATGAAGCAGCCTTTGCCCAACAGATTGCAGCTCTCTCACAGACTACTGCAACAAACCTAGAGGGAACAAGGCAAGCTTTACTTGCGGAAGATGCAAGAAATAGAAGTGAGATAGAAGCCCTTATCCAAGCTGGTTCTACTGCTGCCTCTACGGCATTAGCCAACCTGAGAAAAGACGTTGAGGATGACGAAGCTGCTACAGCTGCCGCACTTAACGACAAGGTTAGCCAGAGCAGAACTATCAATGGATATGACCTGAGTGAAGATGTTATCCTAAGCAAAGCTGATGTAGGTCTCGGTGAAGTAGACAATACAAGCGATGCTGACAAACCAGTTTCCACTCTGACACAGTTAGCCCTCGATAAGAAGGTTGACAAGCAAACGGGTTACTCTCTCATCTCTACTGCAGCTCTTACCAAATTAAATAATCTCCCGTCACAGTCAGAACTTTCGGGAGAGCTACAGACGCTTAGTGGAAATATAAGTGATCACGTAGCTGACAAGGATAATCCTCATGAAGTAACAAAAACACAAGTTGGATTAGGAAACGTAGACAACACGAGCGACGCTGATAAGCCTGTATCCACAGCTACTCAGACCGCCTTGGATGGTAAAGTTTCTAAAACAACTACAGTCAATGGTCACGCCTTAGACACAGACATCACTATCCTGAAAGGTGATGTAGGTTTAGGGAACGTAGATAACACGAGTGATCTTGACAAACCAGTATCTACCGCGCAACAGGCAGCCATCGACGAACTCGGTCGAAATGCTAGTTCTGCCTTGAATGACTTGAGATCAACAGTTGAATCTGTAGAAACCTCTTTGAATGATAGTAGTGAGGCCTCTGCATCGGCAATAAATGAGTTGGCAGGTATCCTGAAAAACCTGACCATTAATGGCAAGCCGTTGGATGGGACAAACTTCGTTATCACAAAAGAGGACGTTGGCTTAGGGAATGTGGAAAATGAAAGCACTTCCTCTATGCCTGTTAGTACAGCTACACAGGAAGCTCTCAATGCAAAGGTAGATAAAGTTACCACTGTTAATGGACACTCTCTAGCAGCTAATGTAACTGTCACTAAGGAAGATGTTGGCTTAGGAAATGTTGATAATACTAGTGATGCTAACAAACCTATCTCAACAGCAACACAGAGTGCACTGGATGGGAAAGTAAGTACTAGTACAACAGTTAACGGCCATGCTCTTAGTGGGAATGTGGAAGTAACGAAGACCGATCTTGGATTAGAGAATATAGAATCTGTTGTTCTTCAAGGTGGGGTTGCTGCTGCACTTACAGACATTAATGCGGACGTCCAAACTTTGACGACTACTGTTCAGACTAATGAAACTGTAGTAGCCGCCGCATTAAATGGGCTCATACTGCCTCATAACGTACTGAAATTCTGGATAGGTACGGAAACTCAGTATCAAAACTTAGAAGGATACTCCGAGAATACTCTTTATGTAATCACTGAGGATGATACCGAGACATTACCTACCCCAGAACAGGTTGAACCAGAACCAATGGAGCCGTAATGAAATTGAAATTAGGACAAGAGACCCCGAAAGAAATACGCTTAGGGACTCTGGAAGTAAAGAAACTCTTCTTAGGAAGAACGCTTATCTACGATGTTGAAGCTGAATAGATTTATATCAATGACTTCTCCGGTGGGTACTTGGGAACCTTCTCAACTCATCGGAGCTAGAGTCAAAGTAAAGTCCATGTCTCTTCGTTCCTCACTTTTTGGTTTCGATTCCGATTCAATCTATGTAATCACTGACGTGGGTTTCCGAATGTCAAAACTCGGAAAAGCTTACGGAGTAGTTTACTTAGATGGTTTTGGTACAAAAGAGTTCGTGTGGAAAGACCTAGAGATTCTAAGTCTGGATACTACACTCTACAAAAAAGCTATTTGCGGACAATTCTGTTGTGGTGGTTCACTGGTGGGATGGCAACTTACGCCAAACGATTCCTATGACGATGAATGGGATGATGGCGATAACTTGACTAACCCAGAAGAGAATGAGACGGGTGAGGATGGAGATTTACTTGATTAGTTATGATCTTAAGGTATACACGATTTGAAAAAATTTATAGTTCTCGGGAAGAGGCTATAACCAAATTAAATAACACCTCCCGATACTATGCCGAAAACGTAGCAATCAGGTATAAATCGGGCGAAAAGGTATGTATAATGCTTGCCCTTTATCAGAGCACGACGAAGGGTGATTATACTATCAACTATGACTCCGGTGGTAATTCAAGTGGAGGAGGTTCAATAGGTTCTGGTGCTGTCAAAGAAGTAACTCGTAGAAATGCGACAGAGACTGACTTAGATGCACTGAATCGAGCCTACTTCGGAAGTACTCCCGGGGAAGGAGACATGGTTATTATTAACACTAGGGGAACGGACTACAAAGCCATCTACTTCTATCATGGAAGTTCTTGGATATGCTTGTCAGGGACAGACGAAATAGAGGGAAGAAGTTCAACCACATTAAATCTATCTGTAAACACAGATAAGATAACTGGACTGACTACAATTTATGGAGAAGTTCCTATCGACAACAGTTCTATTGTGGTGGATGCAGTTACGAAGAAACTTAGGGTTAATATAATCGATGGAGGAAATTTAAGCGACCTGATATGAAAAATTCTTACAAAAAGACAAAGTGGGTCGACAATAAGACTCCAGTCTGCGCTCAAAACTTAAATAAGATTGAGAATGCGCTCTCTGAGATATACGAGAAGTGTCCAGAGAAAGATTCGTTTAAAGAGGGTAATGGAATTCTCTTTGATAATGATAATGAAGGAAACACTGTGATTGGTGTAGATAGTACTGTCTTGACTTCTATTACGTGTACTGGCATTGAAGTTGTCACTGAGGAGCCACTTAACCCTATAAAAAATAAAATGTACTTTGTGCTCAATCAGGATATGTACCTGAGCAAGGTACAGATGAATGGTATAACATTATTTGAAATCTAATAAATTATGCCAGCAGAGATACAAAGAATCAAACTCCTGAGAGGAACAGCAGAAACACTATTAGAGAGCAATGCTATCCTAGAGAATGGTGAAATCTGCCTAATTAATAGCTCAGGGGATAAAAATATAAATGAATATGATTCTCTTGTAATCGGAAATGGTGAAACAGAAGCAAGATCGCTAAAACTTATACCATTAAATGTCTCTAAAGGTTCTGTATTCCTGGGTACAGCTGATAACGAAACTATACCCGCAAGTAAACCAACATGTTCTGTATACTACTTAGCACTAACGCCGGGTACTTATAGCGGGTTTGGAAATATAGTTGTAGAACCTGGAGAAATTGTATTCTTAGTCTACCAATATGGTGGCTGGTGCAAAATAAAAATAATCCAGGTGGATGAAGAATTAAGCGAGACTTCTACAAATCCAGTTCAAAATAAAGTGCTCTATAGAGCATTAAAAGATCTGGAAAGTAAAATCGTAGAAGGTGCAATTAAGGTTCCAGTTGATTCTGAGTTTTCCGATGAATCAGAGAATCCGATAATGAACCGTACCGTTACTCGTAAATTTAACGAATTCGAGTGGTACGAAGAAGCATAAACCTATTAAAATTTTATTAATTTATTATGGCTCAAACCATTTTTAATAAATTTTTGTTCTATAGAACAGTGTCTGCTTTTAACACTGCTCTTGAAAATGAAGCATTTAGCTCCAATTCGATCGTATTTGTAGGTCAGGAAGCAAGTGTAGATCCTAAACTCGATGAAGTTCATTTTATTTACACTCACGGTAAACGATTTGACACTGACTTTGATCCCTCTACTATAGAAGCCGCCATTGATGCACTTGATGGTCGTCTTGATATTATTGAAGGCAGTAATACTACTGAGGGCTCTATTGCAAAGGCTGTAAAAGACCTACAAGATACTCTTGAAGGCATTATTGGCACAGGCTTCGCTGCTACTGAGGGCAATACCATTGCTGAAAAGCTTACTGCAGAAACTACTGCACGTACGAACGCTGATACGGCAATCAATGATAAGATCGGTACTGGTTTCGACTCTACTAACACCGTATCTAAGGCTATATCTGACGAAGCTACAGCTCGTGGAAATGCCGATACAGCAATTCAAAACCAGATCGGTACAGGTTTCTCATCTGCTAGTGGTAATACAATTGCTGAGCGTGTTGTAGCTGCTGAGAATGCTATTACTACTTTGAATAGTGGTAATACAGTTGCTGGATCAGTAGATAAGAAGGTTAAGGACGCAATTGATGCTCTTGGTTCAGGTACTGCTCAGACTGTATCCGGAAAAGCTATCATATCTGTTACAGAATCTGCTGGCGTCGTCACGGCTGAATCAGGTAATATCGATGCTCAATATGTAAATTATACTCCTCAGGGAGAAGAAGGAGCAAAGGATACTCTTAATACCAATGTTCAGACGGTTCTTGCTGAAATCTTCCAGAAGATCGCAGAGAACGAAGAAGCTGGTGAAGTAGCTGTCTACAAAAATGGTACTAAGGTAAGTGCAATTGCTGCTGACGGTGAAACCTATACTATTAAGCAGGGTACTACTGATGTTGCTACTATCAATATTGCTAAAGATATGGTAGTTAGCTCTGGTTCAGTTATCACTGCTACTGGTGAAGAAACTGACGTTCCTACTGGCACTACTCTTGTAACTGGTAAGAAATATGTTCGTTTGGTTATTAAAGACTCAACTGATGGTAAGAACATTTATATTGCTGTTGATGAGTTGTATGATGACTACTCATTTACTGATAGTTCTGAAATTGATTTCGCTGAGTCAAATAATGACGTAACTGCATCTATTAAGACGGGTTCTATTGCTGAGAGTAAACTCGATTCAGCACTTCAGGCAAAAATTGCTGGTGCAAGAACTGTTCTTGTTGAAATTGCTCAGACAACTCCTGCTACTAAGCATATCACAGTAACTAAGACCGCCGGTACGGGATCAACTCCAGATTCCTATACGATTGCTGAGCACGATATTGCATCGGCTGCTGCTCTTACTCAGGAAATCTCAGACCGCCAATCTGGTGATGCTGCTCTGCTGGGTGCAAGCACAGATGCATCTACTGCTAATACTATCTACGGTGCAAAGAAGGGTGTTGAGGAAGCAAAGGCTGCTGCCGCAACTGCTAAGACCGTAGTGAACGCTAAAACCCCAAGCACGGGTGAGCATATTACAGTAACTGTTACTCAAGACTCTACAGATAGTCATGATATTGTAACAATTTCTGAGAATGACATTGCAAGTGCTCAGCTCGTTGGTACAATTCCCGCCGGTGCTACTTCCACAACAGTAACTGAATATGCTGCTGAGGTTGCATCTAGTGAGGCTAATGCTGCTGAAACTGCTGCTAAGGGTTATGCAGATGCAATTACAGTAAACAGTAAAGGTAAAGGTCAAGACACTCAGAATATACTTATCGATGGTTCCGACATCGCCTTGACCGGATATACTGCTAAATCGGGTGCTGGAAATGACGATGTTGCTGCTACTGATACAGTAAGTGCAGCTATCAAGAAAGTCGAGACTAAAGTAGACAACCTTGACTCTGCTTCTCCGTTTGGGTACACTAATGCATCTAACAAGTCTACTGTACTTAAAGGCAGTAACTTAACTGCTCAAAACGTCAGTGAAGTAGCAGTTGGTCAATACAACGTATCAAGATCAGGTAAGACTCAGTTCTCTGTTGGTATTGGTGATGCAGTTAATGGCCAGAAAAATGGTATTGAAGTTCAAAACGACGGTACAATTATTATCTACCCATATGCTTCTAATGGCACCTTCTCAACGACTTCTGCTATTCTTCAGGAAATTCTGCACAACGAGATTGACTGGTACGAGGGAGCCTAATTAATCCTATATATTTCCAGGTGCGTAGGGAAGATTGAACTTCTCTCTTCTCTACCACCTTTTCTATAAAACAATAACAAATGGCAAGTGAACTTATTCCAAATAAATTTATATGCTACCAGACTGAGGCTGCATTTCTCGTAGACAAAAACGCTGGTTATATCTCGAATAGATCTATTGCATTTGTTCTTGACAAAGAGTATATTTACTTTAGTGGAAAGACCTTCTCTGGTGGTCTAGACCAATCTGCAGTTGAGGCACTTATCCCTTCGTCCCTCCCTGACCCAAATTCATTAACTGTTCAGCAGAATGATACCAATATACTTACCTTTAATGGTTCTTCTGCACAAACACTAAATTTTAAGGACGGTACGAACGTAACGGTTACGGAAGATTCTAGCGGAAATATAGTTATTTCTGCAACAGACACTACATATACTAATATGTCAGCTGATGCAGGAAAAACTGGGACCGATACTACAGGAAGATTGATTAGTGCTGCTACCCTGAAGGCTATTATCGACGATCGTGGTTATATTACTACCTCTGCCTTAAGTGGTTACTTGCAGTCTAGTGATGTGTCTGTTAGTAAGAGTGGACAAACCCTGACTGTAACAGTAGGTTCAACTAGTGAGTCTCTGACAAACACGGATACGACCTATGATACGATGACATCGGAGGAAGGTATTACTGGTACAGATACTACAGCTCGTGTCATTACTCCTGCTGTCTTGAAGGCTATTATTGATGATAGAGGATTCTTAACGAGTCACCAGTCACTGACAGGTTATGCACAGGAGGCTAATCAGAGTGTCTCTAAGTCGGGTCAGACCTTGACGGTTAAAATAAATGGTACTACGGAGTCCTTGACCAATACAGATACATCGGTCACTTCTGCTGCTAATCACTATTCACCTACCAAGAATAATGACTCAACCCTTACTGCTTCTGGTGGAACACTGGCAGGCGTAGGAACAGAGGTTCAGGTCATAACAGGAATCGAGCGAGACGCAAAAGGCCACGTGACAGGTATTACGAGTGCTGGTGTTAAAAACACAGATACAGTCTATACTCACCCAACCTTTGAAGCTATCACAGGAAAGCCGACAGGCAATCAAACTCCTGCTTTCGGTGGAACATTCACTATTTCTCAGGTGAGTCGTAATACGGAGGGTCATGTATCGGCCATAACAGATCGTACTGTTACTATTCCTTCAGCTACCGCTACAACTTCAGCTGCAGGTCTTATGTCTAGTGATGATAAGACTAAGCTGAATGGTATTGAGACAGGGGCTCAGATTAATACGATAACTGGTGTAAAGGGTAATTCTGAAACTAACTATAGAACGGGGAATGTTAATATAACCGCTGCTAACATAGGTTTAGGCAACGTCAATAATACAAGTGATGCCAACAAGCCCGTATCAACTGCCATGCAGGCTGCTCTCGATAAGAAGGTTGACAAGACAACTTTGGATGTTTGGGAAGAGACTACAGCAGCTGCTATTAATGATATTCTGGCAGATCCATACTCAGAAGTTTACAAGAGAATTGAAGACTTCTCAGAAAATACGGAGGATACGTTTGCAGCCGGTCTTAATGACCTGAGGTCTATGATTCAGAACCTACAAGAACAAATAAATGCATTGAAAACATAATCATGATTACAAAATATAGAGTAGATATGTCGTCTCAGCCTCAGCCGGACGTTCTTCGTATCTCTGAAAATTCTTCTAAGACTGTCTGGAGAGTATACTTCGATAGGGAGGAAGTTGAATCGGAGCAGACACGTGGAGAAGGTGAAGAGCCTGAGATCACAATTCAATATCGTGCTAAGTTTATCGAGGTCACTCTGGCTACTGGTGTAACGCCAGTTCCCATTGATATCCTTCGCAGTGAAGTTATCAAGGAGATCACAGCCTATGACGTCTCTTCTAATGTAAATGGTTTTATCTTGAACGGTAATGTCGTTTGGCTGGATAAGGATACTCGTGTAGGTCTTATGAACTCCACCTCTATCCAGAAGAGCGCTGGCTTAACGGAAACTGTTCTTTGGCTCGGTGAGACACCTCTCCGCATTAATTGCGACTTAGCTATTCAATTACTGTCTGCGCTGGAGCTTTATGCCCTGGAGTGCTTTAATAAGACAGCAGAGCATAGAAAAAATGTCCTTGCATTAGAGACCATTGACGAGATACTGGCCTACGATTATACGCAAGGATATCCTGCCATGCTCGAGATGAACGTATAATAAATGATTATACCTGCTGTGTGTTCCCTTGTTCTCTTGGGAACCTATACTATATGGTTCTGTGTGAAGTACGGTATCCCTGAGAGTCTTTCTCAGAGTTATTACTACATTCCTTGGAAGCCACTATGGACTCTTGTTCTTATGGCGGCTGGATTTCTCGTTCTCCCCGAGTGCATGGATAGAGCTTCCAATGCTCCCACACAGATTATTCCCTTCGTTGGTATCTTTGGTTTGCTCTTGGTGGCAGCCGCACCCAGGGTAAGGGATTATGAAAGAACTACACACATAATAGGTGCCTCTGTGGCAGGGATATTCTCACAGTTATGGGTAATCTTATACGGAAAGCCATGGACCCTGTGTGTATGGTTTATCATACTCGGTCTATTCTTGATCGGGCATATACAAAATAGAGAGTTAACATTTGGAGAAGTCTTGGATAAGTACAAGATAGTCTTCTGGGGAGAAGTCGCCTGTTTCTTCACTTTATATATAAATCTATTATGCTTAAAATAATTGAACGGTGGAAATGCACAGTTGCCTACTTCCTAGTATGCTTCTTCTTATTCATGCTAGTTTTTGTATGCGTCGCTCCTTTCTACCGAGAAAATCCATGCATTCCACGAGCATCTGGCATGATGGCCGTTATGTTTATGAGTATGTGGAAAGAACTTTGGTACGATAAAAAGTACGGCGAGAAAGTAAAGAATTCTTGGGTCGGACTCCTCGGAGGTATGATCGGAGCTGCTTTCACGTTTATTCTCTAAAAATAAAAGACTCTCTAGGGCTTATTAAAGGCTCCAGGGAGTCCCTTTTTCTTACTAATGATATGAAAAAGATTTTAATATTACCTGACATACATGGACGTATGTTTTGGAAAGAACCTGAAGTCCAGACCGCCTGGGGTGAAGCTGATCATGTTGTGTTCCTGGGAGACTACTTAGATTCCTATCCATGGGAAGGAATTTCCTGGAAGAGGGCGTGGGATAACTTTATGGAGATAGTCGAGGCTAAGAAGAAGGAACCAAAAAAGGTTACGCTTCTCTTAGGGAACCATGACTATCACTATGCCTTCTCTGAGATTGTTGGAATGAAAGGAAGCAGGTTCAACTGGGATGAAGCTCCAAAGACAACACGTTTCTTCCAGGATAACTTAGGACTATTCCAGTTTGCTTGGTCTATGACAAATTCAAAAGGTCTTGTCTACCTCTTTACTCATGCAGGGGTAGTGGGCGGTTGGGTTAAGAGTAACAAGCTAGTTCCCCCAGCTTCGACAAGAGTAGCATCATGGCTAAACAATTTTGTGGTGAATCCAGATACGCTTCTCTCTATGATGTGGGATGTCTCCAGAGATAGAGGTGGTTATGCTAGATATGGTTCCCCTATCTGGGCCGATCATGAAGAACATCACTGGAATACATGGAGAGAAAAGAAAATATATCAGATCTTCGGACATTCTCAAGGGTGTTATCACTGGATTGCCGGAGACCATTCGGCCTGTCTTGATTGCAGAAGACCATTCATCCTTCTCCCTGAGAGCGGTATTTTTGGAGAACCAGAGACAGTCGAAGGTAATAGATACTGGACAAAGGTTATAGAAACATCCGGCCTTCCCACCAAAGAGTGGGTTGATGCTTGGATTAATGAGATATAAAAAAAAGAAGAGAGTTAAGTATAAAACTTACTCTCTTTAATTTCCTTCTCGATATCTGGACTGAGGAGTCCTCTCTGATATAGGATTAGGACAGACTCTTTTCCCTTCCCCTTAGCGGACAGGACAGATTTGGGGTCTTTAAGGTTCGTGGTTACTCCCTCTGCCCTGAGAATAGACATGTTCCTATTGTAGGTAACACTATCATCACCCACTTTATAGAGAAGGTCAAAGGTGGTTGATTCTCGGATAGGGAACAGTTCGCTTATTCCTACTACCCTGCCAGTACTCTCTAGGAAATGTGTCTCGTGGGAATAGAAGAACCTACTCTTGAAGTCTCGATCCTCCGACAGGTAGTCATAAAAGTCAGACCATCCAATCAAGATATCGTCCTCTGAGTCCCCAATAGTCCAAGGACATCCTTTCTCGTCTAAGTATTTGGTTAGGTCGTATCCTTTATCGGCCGTATCAGCTCTGACTAGTACTTTTAACATAGTCCCAAGCCCTCTTTAACATGAGAGGCAACTTCTGATAATCACTAAAACCATAAAGTCCACAGCTAATGAATTCATGAGCCTCCATAACGACGGTCATAACTACACCCTCCTTATTCTTGATTACAGCAAAGTCCATGGTTAGGGCAGGACAGGTGAGACCAGACAACTTAATAGCCCTCTTCATCTTAAAAGGTTCAGGGAAGATTAGTGGATCTCCTGAATATGGCTGACAGGCTATAATCTCACCTCCCCAGACGAAGCACCTCCACTCCGACAAGACATCTAAGGGAAGTCGGAATTGGTAGTTCTGATTAGGGTCAAGGGTAGTGAGGTCCGTGACTAAGCCATTTATGTCGTCCTTAAGGGAAACAGTAGACTTGACATAGAGAGGCATAGCCGCCTTAAACTTCTCTGGTAAGTCGCCCACTTTACCAACCCAAGCGCCACCAGTCCAAGTATCGTTCTCTAGGAGGGGAGTTGGAACATTGATTGGCTTGATGGTTAGCCCAGAGAAGGCCTTAACAAACTCTATTGTTCCAACAGGTATCCAATCTGGGTCAAGTATGTCTTTCTTGGCAAGGAGTTCCTCCAAAGACATATAGGTAATCGAGAAGGGTTCTTTGCGCCAGTTCCAGTATTCCTGGGCGCGTTCTAATTCAAAACAAAAATCTAATGTAACTCTTTCGTTAATCGTTTGAATAATAAATTTCATCATATCACCTATAAGGCTGTGAGAAAATAAAAAAGGAGAAAATTACTTTCTCCTAAATTTTTTTAAAGTCGCTGTCCTTTCAAAGTCCAGCTCCACTGTCCATTACTCATTCACAAGAGCTGAAGAAAGGTAACACATGGTACCTGCAACCCAGGCAAGCGTAATAGGGCCAGCGGCTCCAGCCACCATTACTGTTCAGGCGCCAAACCGAATCAGCGCTTCGCATTGAGGATGAGTAGAACCAATAGCCCCAAGGTATGTTCTCTAAGCCAAGGGCAAACCTAGTTATATTAATCTCTGCCAAAGACAGGAATGCTTCTTTAAGCTCACCAGTGGCCGGTACGTAACCACCAAGCTTTCTAGCTTTTTCGAAAGCAGGGAATTCTAGATCAGGGTTCTTGAGTAGAATGTCTCTCTGATTTTCCTCACCATTCATATCACGGTCAGCTTCTTCAAACTTCATAGTCTTGGCCGTATTAATGATTCGGGAGGTACAGAATACTACATCCTGAAACCATTCTGTTGATATTATATGTTTGCCAACCTTAATACCAATCACGCCCTTTCTTTCTCGGCCTTCCTGAACACTTACTATACTTTTATCCATTAAGAGTACCTCTAATGCAAACTGGGGAACAAGGGACTCCAAGGTCTTAGTGTAGAGTTGTTCTGTGGCTCGGGAAACAGTATCTTTAGTGATATGTAACTTCCTCGCAGCTACCTGATTCAAGTCATCTTGTATCCACATTCTCGTTCCTGCTGGGATTGTGGCTTTGAAAATCTCTCCACCGTTGTCATTTCTTCTAGCTTCGACGGGATTCAGGTAGGCATGTATAGCTCCACCATTCAAGGAAAACTTATATCCATATTCGTCAAAGTTGGGGTCCCCGGAGGGAGTTAAGTCTTTTCCTAACTTAACAGGATAGCCTTGGTAGGGAGTTTTATATCCATCTGCGCCCTTCTTTAGGACTTTATAAACTGTAATATCTTCTTTTGTTACAAATCCGTTTTTATTTCCAACGTATAAACACATAATTTTAACTTAGTTTGTCTGTTTCTATGAGTAAGGCTTTGAAAAAGAAAAAGGAGGGAGAGAAAGATATTAAAATCTAATCTCTCCTCATAATTAAAATGATAATTTTATTTCAAGGATATGAGTTCAAAACCATTTATTCGTTTGTTCTCGCTATCTGACCAAACCTTAGTGGGTTTAATATCAAACCACTCTAGCATGTCATTTGCTTTTGCATTTTTATTAATTGAGAGCTCTCGGTATACTTGTCCCAAAATTGATTTAATGTCTTTTGAAGACAGTTTATCTCCAGCATTAAAGATACTATAGACTTTTTCTTTAAGGGCATCAGATTTAGTATCTACCACCATTAGCTCTCGTAACTCATTGTCTCTAAACTCATGAGCTTTACAGGTAGTAGTTCCGAGATATCCATAATAATCTTTAAACCTAGGGTCTCTAATCTCAAACTCAAGTCTCCTAGCTATGTAATCATTTCCTGAAAAAGAGTCCCTAAACTTGCAATATAGTTCAAGTCGATTATTAAAAGTAGTGTAACTATTAAATTCTTCCAAGAACAACTCAATATACTCTTCATCTCTGTGACGAAAATCTTGTTGTTCAACACTTAAACTTTCATCTTGTAAAGAGCTAATAGCACGGGTTACACTAATTCTATCCTGATAGTCCTCTTGAGCAACTTCCCAAGCTCGCTCATGAGCAATCTCAATAAAGTTATTATAGACAGGTCTATCTAACTTCTCAGAAATACTCATGAAGTTATCACTATATAAACTCAATCCTTTCTTTAAAAGCTTAGCGTAATATCCTTTATATAGTGCGAGGTTTACTCTTCTGCCATCATCGTCCATATTATCATAGTAATTTCTCAACAGAGTCTCAGTATCTGCTTTTCTTTGAGCTTGAAGTTTTTCGAAATCCTCTCTGGTTATCTTATTACCTTCTCTAAGAACTTTATAGAAAATTACTATATTATTCTTGAATGGATTCTCTCTATCTCTTTGTCTACCAGCTATTTGTGGGAGATCAAGGGAAATATCTACGGCTAAGCACTGTAGGTTAGGGTCAGCGAAGATATAAGTAGATGCACACTTACTATAGAAATCGGCACCTATATAACAAGTGGAGGTACAGAAAGTAAACATCTTATTAGGTTCGTTTTCCATTGGAATCTGACCACGAGTAAAACCAACCTCCTTTAAGGCCTGGATGTTCTTCTCAGTTTCGCTACAAAGGATATTAACTTCTGATGGATCAAAGTTACCATTCCTTAAGATCCGAGTAATATCTTTGACAGAATTAAAATAGAAAACAGCCTCCTTGCTCTGACAAACCTTCCCCTGGTCGTTGACCGTAATAGGGAAATTTCCCTCTCGATAGTTCTCAATAATTCTCATAGCTTCTTTAGGGAGAGATTTAACCAGACGTCTTTGGATGATCAAAGTATCAACACTCCCTGATTTACTCCAATCAAGCTGGTAATAGTCCAAACCAGCGAATTCAGGGATTCTGCTCAGGTACTTCTCAAGCATGGGAGTAGCACTGAGAAAGAGGACATTAGGACATTCGTGGATAGTCTCTAGGAAATTATTCTCAACCCCTGCTTTAAAATAGGCGTCAACGAAAATTGACTGAAACTCATCCACGACAAAGATAAACTGATCCAAAAGATTACGAGACTTTAAGTAATCAACAACGTAGTGAGTAGAGTCATAGGTAACCATAAACTTAATAGCCTGACCAGTGGTTAAGCAGGATAGGATATGATTAGCCATAATATCACTCAGTGAGTCTACATCTTTGAAATCCTTTATTTCGTTCTTCAGGTAGATAATATTCTTTTCCTCTTGATGTTTTCTGGCTTTATTCTCCAAGAGCATCTTCCTTGGGGAACAAAGAACAACGTGTCTGTTATTAGTCAAACACAATTCGGTGTAACCACATCCGGTCACACCTTTATCAACAATACATTGCCCTTCAGGCAATTCATAGTCTTTCCATTCGGAAATATATCTAGTTCCAAAGGGAACTGTCATTGGAATTATATTCATTGTATAATTTTAATTTTCTTCTCCTTTCATGGGTAAAGGTTTCAAGTCGTCCCGAGCGCAAAATTTTCATTTCACGCTCGCGCGAAGAGGGATCTAAGCAGAGATATTCTTTTTCTTTGTTTGTCTAAAAATTTTCCCCACGAACGTATTCTCTCTATAATAGCATAGAAAAATGGAAAAATTAGACACTTGATTATCTTCTCCGCCTCGCCTAAGCTCGGCTCCGAAATACCATCCTATATCCAACTGGGATGGCCGGAACGGCCCTTTCCTTTCGACATCCCGGGCGCGAGGACGAGTGATAACGAGGACGAAGTTGGCGTGGTGGGCGGGATGTCGGTACGCTTGTCTTCTTTATTTCTCCTTACATCCGTCTTAGCCCTACAAAAATCAGACACTTCCATCTCTTGGTGTCATTTTTCTATATCACCTTAGTGAGGATTAAGAATTTTGTCAAAAACGGACACCAAATTCCACAAACGCCGACATTAACCCCTTACCTATGATATGAAAGAAGAAATGAACAATAAAAATCGATTAAAAATTATTTTTCGACCGTTTCTTCCTGAAACCAACTCCTCATCCTCACATTCCCTTGTTATTACACAAGGCACTCCCTACATTCTCCCAGGGAATCCTCTCTGGGATGTTCCGACCGACCCATTGACCGCCAAACTCAAGATCGCCGGTTATGCATCATTCGGTCGTGGGGCTGGTGTGTATAACAGTGTCTATTCAAAGATTCAGTATACCGCTGCTGCCTTGTGTTATTGGTCTAGGACAGAGAGAGCTTCGCATGAAGGTCTCCTCCGACTAGAAAGGATTATCAAGGATGTAACTGGTGTACCAGGGGTGACCTGGGAATGGATTCCTGATTATTATAAACGTCTCTTTACGGCCTATCAGGATCCTCGTGAGTTTATGAAGTACGGAGAGGAGGAAGAGTTTGGTTGGCCCGATGTGGACCATGAAGGAACGGATCGTTTTCCTGAAGTCTTAGAGTCAGATCAGACTATAGCCGACTTCATATTCTCCCCAACCTCAGTTCTCTATACTGGGGATGATGGTGGTTCGCCTTCTGTTCAATTCTTTGGAAGAACGGAACCTAAAGCTATTCTCCACGTAGAGATCCCTGAGCCCATCGGGCGTATAGATCTCCCTCTCTATAAATGGCCATGTAATGTGTTAAGTGAGATAGGAGACGTCTTGGGAAGAGGACCCTTGGATTCTGTGGTCTTTGAGAAAGGATCAACCCCTGGGGAATATATTGTCCGGGGGAAGGATGCCAGAGACCGCGAGCGTGTTCTCATAGATAATCCCTCGGGATCAGGTCCAAGAGTGGAACAAGATCAAGGGAGATTCTACTTTGCTGGGACAAACTATTTCAACCTCTTCAGGGATTTCCCGGCGGATGAGAAGCTGTACTGGTTTAGTCCGGCTCTCCCAGGTTATGTGGATGGGATTCGGAATGCTAATTATTCCCTCCCCGACGCTATGAAAGATCATCCCGACCTTTGGTTAGGTATCCCCTGGTCAGTAACAATCCTAGAACTTGGAGGAATCGAAGTATGATGATGTTCACTAGAGAGTATTACCCAGGGACCTATATAAACGGAAACTATTATGTTACAGGATCCCCGGAGAATGGAACAAGAGTTAAGAGGACTCTTAGGGTGGGTGAAGATTTTAAACCTGCCTTCCCAGATTCCATTGACTTGAAAATAACGTCTGCCTGTGGGTTTGGATGTCCTTTCTGCCATGAAAGTGCTACCCCGAACGGTAAGACGGCTGATCTTGAAAGACTAAAAGCATTCTTAGACCCTCTCCCCAGGGTTGGTATAGAGGTTGCTATTGGTGGGGGAGATATATTCTCCTGTCCAGAGTTTACCTATGACTTGGTTAAGTGGCTAGAGAAGGATAATGGTTTTCTACCCCGTCTCACTCTGTCCCATAGGAACTATGAGGAACTAAACGATACTGTCGTCGAAGGGATGCTTCAATATACTAAGTTCTCTGAGGATTCCGTTGAGAAGAAATTAACCTATCTCTTGGAAGAAATTCCGGTGGGTGTTAGTCTTAATCAGTACTTAGAGAATCCTATTCCAGACAGAATAAGTGCATCCTCCTTCCGTTTGAGTAGTGAGAGAATAGTGTACCATGTCATTGCTGGAGTTATTAATCCGGAGGACCTATGGGAAATGTGGTTAGATAGAAGACACTATCGAAAGATTCTTGTCCTTGGGTTTAAACAATTTGGACGGGGCGCTTCTTATACCCTCCCAGACCTAGACAAGACGAAGGAAGTAGTGGAGAGGATTCTTGCTCGACAGAAAGGTCTATTCACTGGAGAAGTTAGAAAGGTTATTGCCTTTGATAACTTAGCCATTGAACAGCTCGGTATCAAGAGTCTCCTACCCAAAGAGGAATGGGACACGTTCTATCAGGGAGATGAATTTACAGCTTCCATGTATGTTGATGCCGTGGAAGAAACTGTTGCCCCTACCTCAAGGACCCCTAAGGAGGAGAGAACCTCATGGAATCAGACAACCCTTTTAAAGTACTTCAATGAAAACCATCGCTAAAAAAGAAAAAGTATTTGCCTTGGCTGGTATAGATCCAACCTGGAGGTGGAAGAGATTAGAAGTTAATGAAGGTACGCGGAGACATTGGGGTTATCCCTACTGGATTACCGATCAGGGGACTCCTATCATCATAGATCCCTATCGGTGGATGGTTTTCTGGCCGAGCCAATACCCTGAGCCGGAGAACATAGATCCAGATCCCTATGAAGGTGTTGATTGGGGAAATTGGAAAATCACTCGCCTAAGTGAGGAGAAGCCTTACATACGAAATGAATATGCAAGAAGTACATGGAACTATAATGTACTGTATAAGACAGGCGTATACGAAGTCAAGGATACCAAGTGGGGAGACTCCTATGAGATACAACTTCTCTGCTGGGATGTTGAATATGAATTCCAAACATTCCTCAGGACACCCCTCAAAGTGAATTCAAACTTGGGATCTGAGACTATTCGCCTGGAAGATGAATTTTACCTAGAAATATTTAAACATAATGGAGAAAGCTATAAAGTCGCTCATCTCAACTGTTAACAAGAAGATGAAAGTGACCTATAAGGGAGGCGGCTGGATTGATGCCAGACGAACTCCTACCAGTGGTCAGAATATGGTTAATTCCCTGGAAGAATTTATTGATGCTGTCTTTAATCAGGAGTGTTATGACATCCCTGAGCTTAGGGAGGTAGAGGAACTCTTAGGAGGACGTCTCTTCAGTTGTACCTTAGAGGGAGAAGATGAAGCAAGACGTAGGTATAAACAGGCCACTATGACTATGGTTAGTCCTGAAGATATCGAGAACCCTAGTGAAGAACTCATTGAGCTCTTAGAGACAGCCAGGAAGTTCTTTGGTGGGACGAAGATTAAATTTAATAGTGTACCAACTAAAATAAGATACAGCGTAGAATGGTAGAAAAGTGGAGATTAGTAGAATCGTGTCGGCTTGTGCTGAATAAGGAAGCAAAAGAAGTTACTTTCAGACCAACCGACGTTAAGAAAGCTAGTGACGAAGGAATACTCCTTAGTGAGCCTGAGTTTGACTTAAAGTTTGATGATTCCTTAACCCCATGGATTAAATGGAAGGAGGAATATTACACTGTGAAAAACTTTATCCCCACCAACGAAGCTAGGGGGAAGTTAATCCGAGCTATGTCTGGCTTAGAGGGAACTAAACTTGATCCCGTCTTCAGTGAGGAAGCGGCGGATGCAGTTTGGTTCGTCAAGGCTGGAACACAGGAATATAAAGATGCTAGTGATGAAATGATTCGTCGACTGAATTGCAGTATGATGAAGAAAACTAGGAAATGGAAGCCTGGTCATCGCTACGATAGTGAGGATAAGACATACTACTATCTTGGGAAGTTCGTTAGTCATCGTAAGAATTATGACTCAAGCGAATTTCTCCATGATCCGGTTGAATGTCACTTAGTAGTTGAGAAGATTCCTGATGGAGTCAAGACTATTCCCGATGTTCTCAGGACAGGTCTCTATGGAAGTACTGGAAAGGAGTTTATCCATACCCTTTGGGGTTCTAGTCTTCCCTTGATGGTTGATTCTGGACAAGCCTTAACAGATTCAGAGGAACCTTGGGATCTTCAGAGTCTCTACATGGACCAGCTTAAGAATATCTATGAGACAGGGGCCCCACTAGAGAAAGCTCTTGAGGTATTCGCCTACACAGACAAACCAGATGATGTATTTCTCCCCGGTTCGGTGGATCTAGATCCCATTGTGGCTCAGGTAAAGGTCACCATGGCAAACTTACTCATCGAGTGGTGGAACCTGAAATATAATGGAGATGCTCAGTATGTTGGTTCAGACCAGAACGAGGAAGGAAATATAAAGGGACTTATTACCCTTTTCTCGGGGAGTCTTGACCAGGAGAATATATTCAGAACTCTCTACTATCCAGAACTCTTCCGACTCATTGGTATTGACCTCACAGCTCTCGCTAAAGAAGCCTTGATTAACTGGGGTGGTGGTTATCTATTGAAAGGTGATTTTGACTATTACGTTAACGTATTACCTCTCTGGAGAAAACACCACAGAGAAATAGTGGACCTAGATCAGGCTTCCTCAGGGAATACAAATAATTTCCTCGGCAATAAGTTTAGTTCCCACCTGGCCGTTGCCTTAGAGAAACTACTTATCTCTGCTGCTTCGAATGGTGGTGAGGGAGTAACCTCATGGAAAGAGATCAACCGTGGGATCGCCAATAGGCCTGATATAGTGATTCAGGCAAGAGTCCTCCTCCAAGATATCCTGGCTTTAGGAGAACCTAGTGAAACTCTTAAAAGTGATATTATTAACTCAGGATTTCAAGAGTTAAATATTAAGTTTATGAAAGATAAAGGCGTAAAATGAAAGAACAAGCCATAATCAAAGAAGGAGTTGTTATAGAGGAACTTGGAAACTCCATGTTTAAAGTTCAACTCGACATGATTGGAGAACCAGTTATCCTCTGTAGCATATCAGGAAAAATAAGAAAATATTATATCCGAATCTTGACTGGTGATCGGGTCAAGGTAGAGATGTCTCCTTATGACTTAACGAAAGGACGAATCGCTACTAGACTCAAAGCTCCGGGCCAAGAGGAGGTAATAGGTAACAATAGTAATAACTCAAAAAAGAAAAAGAAATGAGAAGACCAAAATTGACGAACACCATGATTGGTAATGTCTATCCCTTCTTCCTGAACAATCAGGCATTGAAAACGTACTATCTCTATCAGATAGTTAGTCCAGGGGCTCTTAGCGACTATACGCCGCTACTCACACTCCAGAAGATTTGTGAGAGGACAGGAGACAAGGACTTCAGTGCCGTGGAGAGAAAGGATTGCTGCATGTACGGAGCAGACATCATTGCCACTCTCCTGAAGAGTCGTAAAAACATAAAGGCAGAGGCAGTCAAGTATCTCTCCGAACAGATCTTGGCCCGTGGTGATGGCAGTTGGCAGCCCACTCTGTATGAGAATGATGTTGATTTCCCAATCTTCGAAATGGATTGGAACAACAGTGTAGCAAAGGCCCTGATCATTGGTCTGCGTGACGCCCTGAGATGGCAGCAGTATCGCTTTGCCCCAGGAAATAAGATCGATCTTCTCTTGACTCCAACGAAGTTTGGTGTCTTTGAGATTAAGGGTGATAAAGAAGCTATCTGGTTGGAGCCCGTTGGTGTGTTCCACAACAATGATGTAGAGATGAAGAATCCCATCGCCGGAGTAAACATGCAGGAACTCGATTGGCCTAAGGGTAAGTACGTTGGAGCTACTCGTGCAAGTGCTCTGAATCGTGTACTCCGCCAGACAGAGTGGAAATCATTTGATAACACAGAAATTAAGGAGGCCCGTTAAAGGTCTCCTCTTTTTTATAGACTATGAGTACATCAATAGAAAACATAATTAGAGGACTGGTCTATTGGTCAGAACTCTTAGAGAAACAGAAAAAGAAGATAACTTGGCTAGTAAGAATTGTCTGGCTAGTGGTTATTGCAGTCTTGGTCTGGTGTTGGGGATGGTATGGAGGAAGTCTCCTGAAGAAGGGGATAATAACAGTATCCCTTATGTTGGGCCTCATAGCGATCTGGGGATGGACTGTTTTATATGAAATGTTCGCCTCATATCTCCTTGTCTCCTACAACATATCTAAAGCAACCACCACGGAAACAGAACTCCTCGCAGATAATATGATCTTAGAGGACATGAAAGGTGGTAGCAGAAATGAAGAAGAGATGCAGTTCCTCTGGATACAGCTCAGAACGGAGCTTGGTCAATGGATTGGTAGAAAACTACTTTCAGCCAGAGGATTCACTCCACCAGAGGGAGGAGAAGAAAAATAAAAAGAAAACCTAGGAAAGGAAATGCTGGAACCTAGGTTTTTCTTTTTCAATCACACCACTACGAATGCCTTCTTTGTAGCGGGATCATAGTCCACTGTGAAACTCATTGCATCAGGGGCATCAATCATTGCTCGCCCGACGGAATCTGTTACCCAGCGCTCTATATTACGATTAAGCTCTCGTGCTCCAAGACCAGCCGTACACTCATCAAGTACATGGTTCTTGAGGGCAGGAGTTACTTTTATCTTCAAGCGGCTCTTATTGAGCTGCTTTTTAATTTTCTCCAGTTCGAGGTTGAATACCTTGCTGAGGTCATCTCTCGTGAAGTGACGGAATACTATCTGTCTTGTGAGTCGATTTCTGAATTCCGGCTTAAACTTCTTCTCGATAGCCTTCTGGACAATCTCCTTGTCCTTATTGTGGCGCTCCTCGTCAGTCGGCTGGGTGAAACCAACCCTAAGCTGTGAGGCTACTTCCTTCGTACCTATGTTAGAGGTGAAGATTATGATTGTATTAGAGAAGTCGATCAACTCACCACTACTCAGGTTAATACGTCCCTCGTCGAGAATTGGGAGAAGCACGTCATAGATATGTTCGTTTGCTTTCTCAATCTCATCAAAGAGGAGGACACAAGATCCACCATTTGTGTCACGAACCTTGATAAGCTCACCAGACTCGTCACTCCTAACATAACCTGGAGCTGCACCTAAGAGTCGAGTCACGTCTGCCTCAGACGTCATGCTACTCATATCAAATCTCACAAGCGCTTTCTCCGTGCCATAGAAGATTTCAGCCAGTTTCTTGGCGAGATAAGACTTACCAACACCAGTTTCACCTGAGAACAGGAGCACACCATAAGGTTTGTTAGCTGGTTTAACTCCTAGCACTGCTCTCTGGATACAACCCATAACTTCGTCTATGGCTTCTGGCTGACCAATCACTGTACGGGTCAACTCCTCACGCAAGAACTTCAGCTTCTCTCTGTCGTTCTGAGCTACCTTGTCATAGGGAATTCGGCTTATATTAGAGACGGCCATGATGACGTCTTTGTCTTCAACTTCAGTCCAGTTAGTCCTCTTATTGGCTTCTTTAGCTGTAGCCTTAGTCTCTCGCTCAATAACTTCATTCAAGGCCTTCTCCTCGTTCCTGAGGCGTTCTGCTTCCTCGAAGTCCTGATCCTCCATGACGGCTTTCTTCTTAAGCTCAATAACTTCAGCTAAGCGCTTTTCGGCCTCCGTTACGTCTTCCTTCTTCTCCGTGATTCGTTTCAAGGAGGCCAGCGAACCAGCCATATCCATGGTATCAACGGCCTTGTCAGGGAAGTTCTTGTCTGCCATGTACTTACCACTTAGCTCAACACAAAGGTCGAGAATGGCGGGAGTATAACGTACTCGATGGAACTTCTCATAGTTGCCAGCAATTCCCTTCAGGATCTTCAAGGTTTCTGCCTGAGTTGGTTCCTCTACCATGACCTGGGTGAATCGACGATTCAGGGCTTTATCCTTCTCGATATACTTACGGTACTCGGCAGGAGTTGTTGCACCAATCATCTGGAACTCACCACGTGCCAGGTAAGGCTTGAGAATATTACCAGTATCGTTCTGACCACCAGCCGAACCTGATACCAGGGTATGAAGCTCATCCAAGGCAATGATAATGTCCTTGTTGTTACATACCTCCTTGATTAGTTTCTGGAGACGTTCCTCGAATTGACCACGATACTGAGTACCAGCCACTAGATCATTCAAGTTGAGGCTACATATCCTCTTTCCCTGAAGTTTCTCTGGAACTTCCCCGGAGGCAATTCTCTGAGCAAGTTTCTCTATAATAGCGGTCTTACCAGTTCCAGCCTCTGACAAGAGAGCAATGTTTGGCTTACGCCTCTTCAAAAGAATCTCTATCATAGATTCTACCACATCGTCTCTACCAATCACTGGATCAAATTCACCACGAGCTGCTTTCTTTGTCAGGTCTACACTGTAACGGTCCAAGTTAGGAGTATCGGAGTTGGGGTCAAGTTCAGTTCCGTCTATGGCTTCATGACGACCTGCTTCCTCGAACTCCCTTTCTTCATCTCCATCACCACCACCGTTATTAGCTTGTGGGGTAGGAGCTTCCCCGCCAGTCTTCTCTAGGATTTCTCCTATGAATTTTGCTGCCTCGTTTGGATCTCCATCAGCTACTGTCTTCACTAAAGAGTCCATGAGACCAGCTACGCTCTTAGCATCTGCTTTTCTATTAGATACCATTATCTCGTATAATACTTTTGATTCAAAACCTTCCATGTGGAGGTATTCAATACAATCTTCGTCCTCACCACTCATCTTAAGAGCAGCCATGAGAACAACGTCCGTATCAAGTTCGCTCATTCTCTCAGGGAAGAGTTGCTTACTTTCCCCGAGGGCATCGTCAAAGATGTCTTTCATGTTATCACTTAACATGATCATGGTTGGGTCGAATAGGTCAAGGTCATCACTATAGGTAGGTGCTACCTCTTCTTCTGTGTCTGTTAGCCCAGCTAAGGCATCCAGGATCCTCTTCTTATCTGGCTCTTTTAATCCAGAGAAGAAATCCTTTACAGACTTATTATATTTTCTGTCGGTTCCTCTTCCACTAAAGTAATAGTAGAATAGGCTGTAAATAAAATTACCGACCGTAATTTCTGTAATCTTTGCTTCTTGTGCCGCTTGGTAAGAAGCTTTTAGAATTTTTGTTAATTCTTCAGTGTTGTCAAAAAATTTCATTCTTTTCATACATGTATAAGAATTTCATTCACAAGAGAGTGCCAAAAACAGAATATGTCACGTGATAGGAAAACATGGTGATCAAGTTATCTACTCCACCAAACCAATAAGGGTGTTTTGGGTGGAGAGTGAAAGGGTCTTGATCCAGTCTCCCCATGATATAATCAAAGAGCCGTCCCTCTATGTTTGGGCCTGCCGCTTTGAGCTGTTCTTCTTGGATTGGGCTAGGTTTAGCCATCTTCAGCCTCGACCTAACTCCTTCCATTGCGTTCTTATCAATAATCTCTATACTTCCAAAGTCCAACGAATTCACAAGAGTATTAAAGGATATGTACTTGTACTGAGGGATGGTAGGTTTAGTTCTGAGATTAATATATCTCCTCTCCCGACCGGCTCTCTTAACTATATCCTCATAGAATTCCGTCATTCGGTAAAACTCTGGGCTTAGCTCACCAGTGTTTTTATTATATGTCCTTAACCACATCTCCCATTCTTCTCGATTGGGGAGTAGGTCTCTGACATTATACACATTAGCTAATCTAATCCACGGTTTCTCTATTAAGATACTAAGTTGTTTAAAATCTCCGTGATTATAACTAAATACTATTACCATATATTACAAAAATAAGGGATTATTCGACCTTCACAGGCAAAATAATCCCAAAACGTCACCCTTAATAACCTCTGACTTGTTTAAGTTCCTTCTTTAGGGCTTTATTTTCCTTCCGAAGGGATTCTATTTCTTCAGTCATTCGGTTAATCTTGTTACCGAGTTTCTCTATCCTATTGATCAGGCCCTTGATATTTTTCTCATTACCGAGGACCTTCTTCTGAATTGCATCGTCAGTCATGACAATTAATTTTAAGAGACGCCGCGTGGGCTGGGTAATCATTGATGTTTCTATCTTTTTCTAAACTTAAAGGTGTTGTTAAAGACCAAGGTTCTCTCGGTCTGAAATTTAATTTTATATCTAATAGTATCTGGTTGGAGTTCTATTACCATGAAGATTGAATCCTCGATGATATCCCACCAGAGTATCTTTTCTCCTTCTACGTGGTCTCCTACCTCACCCGTCTTGTCAGAGGAGAAACTATAGTAGACTCCTTCATTACTGACCCACGTACCTAGGATCTTACTCGTTTTATCAGTAGGCTTTTGTTCTCTTATCTCCTGACATGCAATCAGGAAAATTGCTGTTAGTAGTAATATTAGTTTTCTCATCTAATTTCGAATAGTTCTAGTTCTGGAAGACACCTATACATTAAGTCTCCTATGTGTCCAGAGAATCTTGTATGATAGTGTCCGTAGATCCACCAAGAGGCGTTAGTCTCATAGAGAACTTCATCCAAGTATCGACGATCTGCTAATACTCTATCCCAAGTTTCATTCGTACAATCATTCGGTCGAATAGGAACAGGCTCGAAAGCGAACGGTGCTTCGTGGGAAAGAATTATATCTACTTTCGTCGGATGTGGGTCCTTTGAAGGAACTATGTTTTCGTCAGGCCACCAACATCTCTGAGACGATCCTAACCTGATATAGCGATCGTTATACCATCTCCTGGTTCTTCCCTTTCTATCAGGAGCATCTATATCTACTGAGGTTGCTCCGCCAATGGGGTATATCTTCTTCCCACATATCTCGATGACTTCATGGTCCTTAAGGAAGTGCAGTCTAGGGAAATCATGTGTTCCATCAAAGAAAGCCGGATCATCGTGGTTTCCTCTGAGAGCCCACACTACATTATTGTCCTTCTCTAAGCGCTTCTCTATCTTCTCATAGTTAACCTGCATAGAGTGTTTTCTACCGAAGCCGGCTCCGAAATCACCAACCACGATTATGTCAGAGTTCTTAAGACCCCACTTACATTGTATCACATTGTATACAAGATACTTTAGTTCACCGTGGATATCTCCACAAATAAATAATGATCTTTTTTCTTCCATATCACTTATAAGGCTGTTCTAACTTAAGGATCGCGTTTTCACCAGGTGGGTAATCCTTATTAGAGAGAAAATATATGAATATGAAAAAGAAATTTAATCTAAATGATTTTAGAGGATTCTTTAAAGCAGGGAATCCTGGCATGATGACTGCGTTCGATGATATTATGACGAAGAAAGAAGCTGTCCAAAGTCCATACATCCTGGAAGAAAGGGAAATGCACGTGACACAGATGGATATCTTCTCTCGACTCATGGGAGAACGTCAAGTCTTCTTTGCCTCAGAGGTAGATGACTATTCGGCTAGTATTACAATAGCTCAGCTTTTGTACTTGGATAGTCAGTCGGACACAGACATAACTATGTACATCATGACTGGTGGTGGTAGTTGTAGTGCTGGTCTGGGAATATGTGATACGATGAACTTTATTAAGTCTGATATCAAGACGATCAATGTATCCATGGCTGCCTCTATGGGATCGCTCTTGCTTTCCTCGGGAACACGAGGTAAAAGATTTTCACTCCCCAATGCGTCGTGCCTTATTCACCAGCCCTTAATTGGAGGTGGTGGACTTAGTGGTCCGACAGCAGACATTATGATTGAAGCTAAGCAGATGGAACTCCTCCGGGAGCGTCTGTTCAGATATTTGGCTCAGAGAACGGGCCAACCTTACGAGAAGATCTTTGAGGATGCTAGACGAGATTTCTGGCTTAATGCTGAGGAATGTAAGAAGTATGGCATCATTGATGAGATTATCGAAACTAAGATGGATTAATTCTGGCATTAGTTTTAGTTTGGTTTTAGGGAAAGACGGTCCGTGAGGATAGTTCTCCCTTTCTATTCTTAACATGAATTATGTACAAGTACTATAAATGTAAAGATTTTGATTGGTACGGAAGCGACCAATTTAAGGTAGGTGACGATCCAGAAGATAGAAACTTCGTGCTAGTGATCGGAGAAGAAAAGAGAGATTACTGGATTAAGTTACCTGGTGATAAAACTTTCCGACGAGTGAAGACGGAAGGTGGAGGTATGTACAGTAGCGGGGATAACACGTCTTCGTACGGTCTTACTTGGGCCACTGAGAAGAAGTTCCTAGAAAGAGATAGCATTGGTAGATACTTCAGGAAAGGTGATAAGGTCATGTTCCAGAATAGTATTTTCCACTTCGATTTCTTTGAACCAACGGACGAGTACGACTTAGAGAAGGCGCCAAAGATAGACTTCCCACAAGATGTCTATTGGGCTCTTCGCCTTCTGAAGAAAAAGGATAACTCTGGGTACTTAGTATTGTACGACCAAACGTACTATGATCCAGTAGATCCGGATCCTTTCACAGATCCAAAACTGTGGACCCTGGATGGTGCAGTAGAGCTTGACCTAGCTTGTTCAAAGGTCACAAAGACATACAAAGTTGAGAATTACAGCACCTACAAAGATGGTGGTACTATAGTAGTTAGTCTAGTGGACCCAGAGAGTGGTAAAAAGATGGAACTACTAAGTCCTAATCGCTTAGGGAATCCAGAAGAAAACGGTACCGCTACAGTAGACGGAGAGGAAGTTTTCCTAAGACTTAGGGAAGAGGATGAAAAATACTTCCCTATTCTGAAAAAGATAGAGAAGGTACTTGGAATTAGGTTTTATAGTGAGGAAGAGTATTATGAACACGAGCAGTTGTTACGAAAGCATAGAACCGGAGTATAATCCGAGAAGTCCAGATCGCCAGATGGCTTATAGGACAAAAAGTGTTCGTCTCTGGGGTGATCAGGTGGACAAAGAGCTGGTGGAAATTGAGAATGCCATCAATGAGATCCTAAAAGAAAATCCTGGCCTGACTAGAGAGGACATTACTCTCAGTACAGAAGCAGAACCGGAGGAATACGAGGATTGGTATAATGGAGTATTATCTCTTGGCTATTACACTCCCGAAACAGATGAAGAGTGGAAGTGGAGACTAGAGAATATGGATCATGAAGTTAAAGAGCTCCGTAGACTCATGGCTCTTCATCCAGAGGAGGTAGAAAAATTTAAAAGTAGGACGTAAAATCCTACTTCTTTTTTGTTTCTTTGTCTAAGATCTTTAACATCTTAGGGAGCCTGTGTTCACCAGCCATATTCTTGACCAAGGTTGCAACACCTTTTTGATCTCTCATCGCCTGTACATAGAGAGGTTTTTCACTAGTTCCTCTTAATACAAGTTCCGAGATCTCATCCGTCCTACAGAAGTTCGTCTTAGCTACACACCAGATATTTAGATCAGGATGTAATAAGCCTTTCCCCCGAAGGTCACTCATTAAGTGCTCTCCCAAGCCAGACCATTCCACTCCATAATCCCCTTTCAGTTTATAGAAGCTATCGAGTATAATAGTATCAAACTCGGCTAGGTTAATCTTAGCCAAGCAATCTAAGATACATGGGAGTTCTCTCTTATAGAATAGTCCGGGTTGATATGGTTCAAACTCCGTCGACCAGACAGTAATTACTTGGGAAGGAGCTTCGTCTGAGAAGTCATTAAAAACAACTCCAACAGTCCGAGCTTTTTCCTCCCCAAAGTAGTATGTATCGATGGCTATTTTATACATAACCTTCAATTACCTTGGCTCCAGTCAGGTCATAATCCTTTCCTTCGTAGGTAACTGATTTCTGGTCTTCGTCGATCTCGATGATGTCCATGATTGTCATGTAAGCAATTCCACCACAATCATCATCGTCCCAATCGTCTCCTTCTGAGTAGTCGTCATCCCAATCATCCTCATCGGAATCATAGTCGCACTCGTCATCGTCCCAATCTACGGGATCTGCCTGGAAGTGATCGGGATATTCATCCCTTACAAAATAGCCAAACTCAGTATCATCTGGCTCATGATCACATTTAAAGACATAGATGTCTCGTGTTTTGTCACTTTCTGCGATTACTGCGTACATTGTTGTTTAATTATTTAAGTTTATTATTGAAGCGGACTCTGTATTAATAGAACCAGTGCCCATCAAGTCAATCAACTTAAGATCACCAATCTCAGGGACTTCATAATAGTCCTCCTCAGTTTCAGAGATTACAATATTAATAGCCTGCTCGCCCTTTGTATCATAGAGCATAAGTCGCCAACTCTCTTTGTAGTCATGGCTAAGCTTAAGCTGACCAATCCTGAACAAGAATAACTTCCCAGTATCATTGTAGGTATTGGGATCTTCCTCATCCTGGACAGTCTCTCGGACAGCAGCTACTATGTTCTTACCATACTGTAAGAGCTGTCTCTGATCTTTACCTGAACTCTCACTGATGGCTTTAATAGCACCAAAGGGGAGAGTTTTAGTTTCGTCCCAGAGAGAATCAATCCTACCAAAAAACTTCTCCTCTTCAACAACGGCACAGTGGAGAGAATACGGCATGAATCTGTTCATCGTACTCTGAATACCCTGTCCCATAATGTCGAAGGTAAAGCCCTCAGGGATGATAATTTCTTCAATCTCTGTCTTATCCTCCTTTCCTTCCTCGTTCTCACTGAGGTAGTACTTAATGGTATAAGTCATTGTAGCGGGATTGTAATCATAGATATCTATGATGTGTGCCGTGGCGAAGGAATTCATCCAAGTACCGTCCTCCTTTCGTGTGTAGTGGATTCGAATAACCTCTCCTCCAATGTACTTCAGAAGATCTCCTCCCGTCGGCAACCACTTAGTATCACCGCTGTTGTAAGAATACTGTTTCTTAAATTGTTCTACTTTCATATTAAACCTTGTTTACTGAGTTGTATCTCAACTTGTCCCCAATCAATGTACGGTTTCTCTGACAAGTCTTGGTTATAAGTCAGAGGTGCTCCAAGTGCAGCATCGTCTATGTAGAGATTTGCGTACACTTTCCTCGATTGTGTCCACCTGAACTGAGTGGGGTTGTTGTTAATCGCATACAGAGGAATTTCATTCAGCTCAAACCACTTTCTGGCTGCTTCCTCGGTAGGCCCTGATCTCATTGTATGAAGGATAAGCTTATGTCCTTTCTCAACGAGTCGCTTAAGAATAGGAACGGCTCCTATGTCTTTTCCTATTCTAGGATACTCATGTGTCACACAAGTACCGTCAAAATCAATTGCTATAAACATATTCACCTATAAGGTTGATGGGGGCCCAAAAACGCAAAACCCTTGAAAATCTTAAGTATGATATGAACAGAGTTTATTGTATAAATGAAATTGTTAATGGAATTTTATACAGGACTCGAGAGAATAAGACAGGACACGCTTTTGTAGTTTAATAATGTACAAAACACGAGATATAATTTCGGAAACTGATCCAAACTCAGTCAAAAGCACGACGAGTCTCAACCACAGTGAGACAAAGTCATCTAACAACATTAATGTTTTATAAGATGAACAAATTTCTGATCTACACCTCGAACCCGAAGATCATGCCTAAGTCAATGGCTGATATCGTGGAGTTCGCTAAGAATGAGCCGAAGTTCCGCATTGCTAATGTTGAGCTGAACACTCACCTGGCAAACGTCAAGGCTGGTGACCACATTGTGACCACCAAGGGTAACAACCTGTATGTCATCAAGGCATATCAGGATTCTCTCGAGAACCTTTCAGAAGAAGAGCGTACGTACATTGACACGCTCACGCGTGAGTACGCCATGAAGAAGGTCAATATCACTGGTGTATCGAATGTTATTAAGTTCGAGAACTGGTGCAAAAGTGCTAAACCATTAATCAAGACAACAGAAAAAGAAGACAAGATGAACAAGACGAATTCTATCAAGGGCTATGCTGCCCGCATCAAGGAGATGTTCATGCCTACTGAGGCTAAGGACATCCGCGTAGCAACCGACGGTAACCTGTGTGTTGCCACCAGTAATGGTTATGTGGCTATTGACGCCGCCAACAACCTGCTCTCGTATCCCGAGGAGTTCACTATCGACCTGCCCGTGTATATCATTAGCAAGCCGAAGGAGCAGCTCAAGCCCGGTGATGTGATTGCACTGGAGCGCAGCTATGCCAAGGTCGTGAAGATCGAGGGTGACAAGATCACCGGTATCAGTTACACTGGTTCTGGTAAGACCATCCACCTGATCAAGGACGTTCTGTTCAACCAGGCTATGGTCCGCGTGGCCGTATCTCTCACCGGTTCAATCGGTGGTCAGATCAATCCCATGCTGCTGATGGCCCTGAACGACGACGACAAGAAGGATTCGCTCCTGCCTCTGCTCCTCATGAACCAGCAGGGTGGCGCCGTTGGCATGAACCCCATGCTGATGCTCGCTCTGGCAGGCAAGGAGGACGGTAAGTCTTCTCTGAAGGACCTGCTGATGATGTCTGCACTGACCGGCAACAACCTCTTCGGAGGCGCCGCATTCGGTGTTCAGGCACCTGCACAGGTAGTAGACGCTCCTGCCGAGGCTGAGGCTCCGGCTGCCGAGTAAAAAATGAACGAGGGTACTCTTACTGTGGTTAAGGGTACCTTTTACTTTCAATGTAAAACCAAACTATATGGACAATACGTTTAATTATCTCAATCTTTGCAGTATTTATAGAACAGAAGGATATGCCAACTATTCGTTAGGTAGCTATCCTTGTTTCGCAAAGACTCTCAATCGATGGGGCAACCATGATGCTAACAACGTTCAACGCGTGCATTATGAGATCTACTTGATAAAAGGCTTAGATTCAATCAAAGCTAACAATAGAAATAATGCATGTCTCCTGAACAAGAAGGAGATTGAAGGCTGGCTTCAGATAGCTAAAACCTACCATCCATTCAAGTATAAACTGGAAAACAGTGAGTATAAGTTGGAAGGTAAGAAGTACGAAGCTTGGCGCTTGCACATCGATATGGAGGGTAATTATACTCAGCACAAGTGGATCTTGACATCCCTGCGTGGATTTTATGAATATCCGTTTAATATGTGGTTTATTGACGCACATCGCCTCAGGGCAACGGATCCTCAGAAGTTCCGTGGAGAGTCTATCCTCAATCTCATGGAGACTATCATCTCATCATTCCCCAACAGTTATCAGACTGATCAGTCACTGCTCCTGCCTAATCGTCAGTTCCATAGCAAGAACTATGTGAAGAAGAAGATTGGTGAAGGAATCCAGTACATCACGAAGATCTACAACGAGGAAACAACGAGAGACTTTAAGCGAATTGCTGATGCAGGCGCCACTTGTCTCCACTCCTTCGATTGGTGGATGAATGAGGAGTCTTTTGCAGAACGAGCAAAGATCTATCATGAAAATTACGATAAGATTAAGAAACAAACGAAGCCAGAAGCAGTATGAAAGTATTCGTAGTGGGACCCAGTGTCGGGTATTCAAGATTTATTGAGGACCTGGAACTGGTTGACGACATGAAGGACGCACAAGTAGTCCTTTTCACTGGAGGCGAGGATATCAATCCTGAATTGTATGGATGTAAGAAACATCCGTCTACTTGGTTCAATACCAAGCGTGACCAATTCGAGGTTGAGTCTTTCAAGAAAGTCGCCTCAGACCAACTTTGCGTGGGTATATGCCGTGGATTTCAGCTTTTCTCAGCTATGTATGGCGGGAAGTTAGCTCAAGACGTATCAGGTCACTGGTGCGGACGGAGTCACAGCATAACCAACGGAAAGATAACTTATGAGATTACGTCTCTCCATCATCAGATGGTATATCCATTTAACCTGGATCAGAAGGATTTCGAAATCCTCTACTGGGCTGAAGGAATAAGCCACTACTATGAGGGAGATGGAATTGATCCTAAGTTCTTTAGTATGTTTGGCGAGCCTGAGGTAGCTCTCTTCCATAGGGAGGGACTTCCGACGTGTCTTGGTGTGCAAGGTCACCCTGAGATGATGGCAGGTTCACCAGTTGCGAAGATGATTAATGATTTAATTCGTCAAAACATAAAGAGATGTCAATAAAAGATATAACAATTGGAGCAGATCCTGAGTTGTTTATCATAAACAAGAAGACAGGAAAGGTCGTATCATCCATAGGATTGATCCCTGGTGAAAAGGGTAATCCTTGGGTAGGCGAAGACATGCCTACAGGATTTGGCTTGGAGATTGATAATATCTTGGCAGAATTCAACATTCCTCCTGTTACGGACGGACTCAGTTTCGTCAATAACATCGAGTATATGAAGAAGTATATTGAAAGATTTGTAAGTGAGAAGGACCCGAATCTCGGAATCCTTTGCGCTGCAAGTCAATCAGTGCCATCAGATCAGCTCCAGTCAGACGAGGCAAAACAGTTCGGCTGCAGCGTCGACTACAATGCCTATACGGGAGGTCCTAATCCTAAGCCAAAGGGTGAGACGACAAACTTAAGAAGTGCAGGTCAACGAAGGCCTGAAGCGCAGTAATGCGCCGTTGAATAAATCAAAAACGGTAAACGAGTAGATAACTAGTCTTGAATACCGTGCTAACCTAGGGAACTAAAGAACCCTAGACAGTGTAACGCATAGAGGTTGAACCTCATCAAACGATGAGAATAAAATATCTCCACGAGTGATTTACTCCAGGATTGCCTGGATGAAAATATATGCTGAACTTACGGAAATTATCTAGGACCGTAAGAGCTATAGGATAAAAAGCCTATAGGGTAACAAATTGTTTCATATCCATATTGGATACAAAAACTATAATGCAGATACCTCTATCCAGTTGGTCAAATATCTGGATCAGTATCTCGGAATCCCGTCGATTATTCGAGACCAGGACAAAAAGAGAAGATCTCTATACGGTAAAGCCGGTTGTTTCCGACTTACGGGCTACGGAGTAGAGTACCGAGTACTATCTTCTGCCCTCATGAAAGATGAGGAGAGCCTGGATTTCGTATGGCAGAGAACGATGCGTGCCATTCAGATGTATAATGAAGGTGCAAGTCTCTTGCCAACTGCAGTCGTGCAAGATATCATTAACAATACAAAAGTTAAGACCGCTGAACAGGTCATTGCCGACTACAATCTCTAAAGATATACCCGCTGCGAGGAGAGTTTCCGCACTTAACCGTGTGGGCTCTCATTCAGCGGTGATAGAAAATAAATCATTAATTTAGTTATAAACAAAAAATTTTAGCAGCGGATGTGTGGCATATTTTCGATAATTAACTCGAAACCACGTAAATTTGACTATACGACCTTTTGTGTATTAGGAGTTAATAATGACTCTCGCGGAGGTGATAGTTGTGGAGTATTCATTGACGGACTTTGGGAAGTCGGAGTAGATAAAAAGAAAGAATTCCGAGACTTTTTCAAGGAGAGTTCCGTCCTGAATCGAATTAAAGGTAAGAACGTAAGTATCGCCCTCGGACATTGTCGAAAGGCATCTGTCGGTGGCGTATCAGATAAGACGGCTCAGCCTGTAGTCTTAACGGACAAGGCAGGGAACGCCAAGTTTGTAATGATTCACAATGGCACCATTCATAACTATGAAGAGCTCGCCAAGAAGTATATCCCGAAGATAGATATCAAGGGTCTGACCGATTCTCAGGTCATGGCTAGAATATTCTATTACAAGGGCTATGACTGTCTGTCCGAATATAACGGCGGATCAGTATTCTTGATTGTGGATTATAGACAACCTGAGCCAAGAATCCTCATATTCAGAGGAGCTAGTAAGAAGTATTCAACTTCTACAACCATCGAGGAAGAGAGACCATTCTACTTCATCCAGAACAAGAATGAGTTTGTCTGCTCTTCCATCGACAAGTATTTAGAGGTACTCCGTCCAGACGATGAAGTATTCACCGTTGAGGATAATGTCCTGATTCAGGTACTTCCTGGTGACATTGTAAATGTTAAGTCTTATGACCGTAGCAATTGTCAGCAGAGCAAGGTTGTCAACTATACTACCAGTAATTCTTATGGAACTGTTTGGCAGGGCAACCAAGGCGGAAGTACTTATGGTGGCACTTATTATCAGGGTGGTGGCTATCGTGGAGGTGCTGGTGTTGGACATACAACTCCGGCCGTTGGTTCTGAATTTAACAGAGGAGGCACGTCAACGGGGAGCTCTATTGACAGAGTCACCTCGATTGGGCCCAAGTTTCTCAGACCCGACAAAACCACAAACATCTACTTCACAGACAAAGCCAAAACAATCCCCGCCCACGGACAGCTCTCAATCAACGACTTCGGCCGCATGTATACAGGAGAAGCTGCCAAAGAGGAATCCTCACATACAGTCAAAGAGATCTGGTTTTTTAACGGGATTGCTCTCTTGGATGTTGAGTATTTTAGATTCCTCGAGTTCGCATTGAAGAAGTCGAAGATGAGTAAGGAAGAGTTTATGACGAAGTATCAGAACCTGATCAGGTTTGTGAGCCTCGATAAGCTCTACTCTATGAACGGATCATTCCATCTTGCGACTGGCTTCTCCTCTCACAGACCATTCACTGGTGAATTCCAGATGATAGGTGATTCATTCGTTAGCGAGTTCAAGGACGGTCAGACTTCATGTTATCGAAACATAAAGAACTATGATCATCCATTGGACCTATTGGGAACCAAAGGAATAAGTGTAACCAAACTCTATAAACGATGCAAGTCATTGATGAAGTAACAAGGAACGAGGTTAACTCCAAAAATTGCAAACGAATAATCGTTGGCTGGGAGAAGGAAGGAGGTTGGATAGAAGGTTATACCTCTCATGTGGATAAGTGCATACCAGCATGTATCCAGTATAAAGATGGGAGGATAGAGGAACGCCTGATCCTAGGAAGCTCCGAGGCTGGTAAGAATGTGTTTTTCAGTAATCTCAATGGACGCTATATGTGTCGATTGGGAATGGATAACGAGACTTACCTGAGGGAGAGATATACTAGAGGTAATGGTGCATTCCCGTACCACTTCGAAAGAAGGTATGAAGCCGTGGAGAACTTCAGTCTCTTTAATCGAAAGCAGAAGATTGTTGGGACTAAGAAGACAAAGTATCCGATCTCTAAGCACTTGAAGTATACGTTTGGATTGGAATTCGAGACCAGTGAAGGTTATATTCCAGAGGACCTCTGTTTCAGAGATGGACTAATTCCTCTCAGGGATGGTTCCATAAGCGGTCTTGAGTATTCAACGGTTGTACTAGAGGGAAACAATGGTATATCCCTGCTTCATCAGAGCTTACATGACCTGAGGAAGTATACTGGTTTTAATAAGGAGTGTTCCTTGCATATTCATATGGGAGGATATCCACTAGAGCCAGATAGGATATATGCCCTCTATGTGACGTGTTATCGTCTACAACCGGCTCTCCAAAACATCTTACCTGCTTTGACATTCCGCACAAGCAAATATAAAGCAAGTGGAAAGGATTATTGCAACCTGATGCCAGCGTTCTATAGTTTCGACGAACTATTCCAAGGACTAGTAGGGCGCAGGTATATGGGATCATTGGTACAGCCACATCCTAATGATATCGAAAGAAAAAGAAAGTGGCAAATTAATACGCGCTATTTCTGGTTGAACCTGATTAACATGATATGTTATGATGTTAACAAAACAGTTGAGTTCAGGTTCCTTAGACCTACTTACAATTTTAGAAAGATAGTGACTTGGATCTATATCTTCAATGGTATCCTAAAGTTCTGTGAGGAGAATTGGAGATTCATAAGTCACGACCTAAGCAAGCCTCTCTCTTTGGTAGAGATTATGAGGCGAGCATATCCTAAAGATGTTGCTGATAAGATTGAAGGCGAGATTATTAAGTTGTCAATACTCGTGCAGAATCAGCACAAGAATGGTGATAATATTGGCCAGGATATCTCCTTTGAGGAAGAGCTCTTCCCTGAGGATGTCCTACTATGAGAAAGAAAAAGAAACGGTTTAGCACACCGTTTTCTTTTCGAATGGATTTTCTATGATCATATAGGCAGCAGGGATATAGAGAACGTCATCTCCTTCCTCTGCATACATATTCTCCGCATTCGCTGGGGAGGTTTTAACAGCCATGAGAATCTCTGGGACAACTGTGTTCCCAATGATTATGTCCTGTTTAGCATAGAGAAGCATTGTCCCAATGGGAATACTCTCCCAATCCTTTTTGTAATCGTTAGGATTGCTATAATCACTCTGTCTTATCCACTCCATCATACTTCTTAAGTCTTTCTTTGAGTCGTTCAATTTTTCTAGCTTTCTCTTCGATAAAAGCGGGCTCTACATTAAATGCAACGAGCATTTGTTCTACCATGATACTAACGTCCGCGAGTTCTGTAACAATATCGGGAAGTTCAACTCTTCCTCGTCTATACTTACAGATTGCGTTGGCCAATTCACTCATCTCCTCTAGGAGCATGAATACTTGGTCCTCAATGCCCCACTTAGAGAGGGCTTCAATGTAAACTTCTATGTCTTCTTTCTTTAACATTAATTAAGTTTATAAATTTTACCACACTTGGGGCACCGATACGTTGAAATACCGAGCCCTTCTTCGTTTACATTCTGTGCAATTAAGTCGCACTTAGTCTTACAATCCTCACAAAGGACAACATCTTCGCCATTCCCTCCTGCAAGGATAGCAGCGAGAGCTAGAACTACCACTGCTCCGATTAATGCTAATACTAAAGTAATAATCATAAGCTTTAAGTTTTAATCATGAATAAGGACCTGGGACTTCCTTAGTAGTGAAATATGAAAAAGATAATAGCAAAATTGATTTTAACAGTATTACGGTGGAAAATTATAGATAATGTTAAACCCACTAATCCAAGTGTGATCCTATTCGCACCCCATACATCCTTTGCTGACGGATTCTTGGGAAAACTCTTCTTCTGGGCACTCGGCCTGAAGCATAAACTGATTATGACCGACAAGTATTTCTATTGGTGGTCTGCACCTATTCTCAAGTTCTTTGGATTTGTACCCGTCGGAAGTAAGAGTAGTAGGAATGCCATCATAGACGCGGCGAAAACCATTAGGGAGGATGGAAATTCTATTCTGATATGCCCTGAGGGTCACCTTCGAGCCGTGGAAGATTGGAATCCTGGAGTATACTTGATAGCAAAGAAAGCAGAATGCCCAGTAGTCTTCGCAGTTTTAGATTATAAGAATAAGCAAGGAGGATTACTCGATGTGATGGGACCCGAAGAGATAACCTGGAACGGAATAAAAGAAAAGTCTTGGGACTTATATTCCCCAATCCAAGCGAAACACCCAGAGAAATTTCTACTCCCCAAATAAAAAGAGAACCATTATTGGCTCTCTTCTTTTTTACTCTCCTCGATCATCTCTAGGAATTGTTTTCTACCTTCCATTCCTTTCTGACCAAAGGATCCTATATATTCTTCTCCGTTTTCCATGTTTATGGCTTCGAACTTCTGTGAGATTCCTCTGAAACCGGGCCAGTCATTCCACAGGGCTATTGGATATACAACTCTATGTTCCTCAGAGTACTTATCAAGTTGGTCTAAGAGACTCTGCTGGATATCCCTTGGCTCTGGATCAAAGTCATTCTGGTACTCAGTGTACATTTCTGACCAGAGAATTAACTCTTTGACAACCCCTAAGAAGTCAGACCAAGCTTTATGGACAACTTCAATGGGATGTTGTTTGATAGGTTCCGGGTCTAAGTTCCAGCCCTGTTCTATTGTTCTGAACTTAATCGGTTCAATAGCTTTTAGGGCTTTCTCCAGGAGCTCTTCATACTCCTTACACCACTGCTCTTCTTCGAAAAGTTCACCATCTAATGCTTGCCAGACTTGCCTCATACAGCATCTTTTCTTTTGTTGTACTGATACTTGACGAGTTGCCACCAGAGATACTTGATATCCTCTTGTAGTTCTCTGGCTACCTTAAGCTGATGATTATCGGGGCCATAGTTAATAATGGTCTCTTTATTCTCCTCAAACTTCGCCTTATCCGCCAGTCCTTCCTTCATGAGAGACATACAGGTTGTGAGATACCTCTTACCATTGCCAGTCACCATGAGCTGCTCAATCCATTCCCATACCATCTGAGCAAGACCATCAGTCTTAATGGCTTTTACATACTTAATCTCTAAGTACTCCTCTGGGTGACCCCAAAGTTTAATCTTGCTGTAGTACTGGTTTTCGGTTGGAGCGATACATTTCCTTGATCGTTGGCCGACAGTTGAGCACCATTTAGTCCATAGGGCACAATGGCGACACTTTTTCTTTACGTCTTTGGCTTCTAGTAATTCAGTATTCTCCGTTAAGTTTTCCAAGATGTTTGTTGACATGTCTTTATGCTTTTTTATGAATCGTTACTCGTCTGATTTTTAGGTTAGCATCCCACTCACACTGCGGGCACTTAAGTTTAATCATACCTTCTGTGACTTCGGCATCCTCAAGGTGCTCTAGTTTCCAAATCTGTTCGTCACTAAGGTTTGAGTCTAGAGTAATGTGAACTGGATGACCGCAAGCGGGGCAGTGATCCTTATCTTGATCATCAAAGATACGACCATCCTTTGTAGTTCCTTTGATTCGTAATAGGTCTTTAATCTCCATATTCTTTTAATTGTTTAAACCATTCATACTGATTAGCATCACTTGGCATTCTCCAATCACCTCTTGGGCTTAAGGAGATTGAACCAATCTTAGGTCCATCAGGGAGACAGCTTCTCTTAAACTGTTGGCTGAAGAATCGATTGATAAATACTTGCAACCACTGTTTAAGGTCTGCTCTCGTATAGTCCTTACTCCAACCTTCTCTGGTGTGCTCTGCCAGGTACATAATCTTAGCAGGACCATAACCATGACGAAGCATATTATACAGGAAGAAGTCATGGAGCTCGTAAGGACCAATCTTATCTTCCGTTACCTGAGCGTCTTGTCCACCGGCTCCAGAACCAGTAAGCTCTGGACTAACTGGAGTGTCAAGGATATCCATGAGAGTGTCATGAAGTTCTCTATTGGATACCATAACCCAGCTAGCGTACCAGCCAATGAGCTTCTTGATGAGAGTTTTGGGAACACTAGCATTTACACCATACATACTCATGTGGTCGGCATTGTAAGTACACCAACCAAGAGCAAGTTCCGATAGGTCACCAGTTCCGATAACCAGGCCTTTCTCCTGATTAGATAGGTTCATGAGGATTTGTGTTCTACTACGTGCCTGTACATTTTCATAGGTAACATCCTGTGTGGTCAAGTCATGACTAAGGGCCTTGAGTTCAGCGGTAGCCATGTCGACGATACTTATCTCTCTAGTGTCAATCCCAAAGGCCTTCATCAGGGCCCAAGAGTTCTTCTTCGTTCTCTCACTGGTTGCAAATCCAGGCATAGTCACGCCAATGACGTCAGAGACGGGATTCCCTAACATCTTCATAGCTTCTATGGCTACAATCAATGCCCAGGTAGAGTCTGATCCACCAGAGATACCTATGACAGGTTTCATTCTAGTGTGGTATAGTCTCTTAGCTAGGGCAGCGGACTGCATTGTCAAGATATCTTTGCAACGATCATCTAGTTCTTTGCCTGTTGGGACGAATGGTTTAGGATTCCACTCTCTCACTGTATCACCTTCACCAATGATGGATCCTGGGATCTGCCATTTTGTCACATCTCTTGGATTATAGTCGGCCCTGAACTGACGGAATGTCGTATTGACTGCACGTTCGTTCCTGAGAGACTCTAGGTCTATGTCATTCACAACAATCTGACCACCAGTATTGGCGACTAGGGATCTGTTGTTCTGAGCCAAGAGCTTACCATTCTCAAAGATCAGGGCATTTCCCTGATAGACTAGATCTTGAGTAGATTCACCAAAACCAGAGCTAGCGTATACATAACCACAAATGTGGTCTGCACTTCTCTGACGAAGCATGGACACTAAGTACTGATGTTTGCCAATGAGCTCATTGCTTGTGGAGAGGTTGAAGATAACCTCAGCTCCAGCCTGAACCATAGTCGTACATGGCGGATAGGGAGCCCAAACGTCTTCACAAATCTCAACACCAAACTTCACGCCATCTTCTGACTCAAAGACGCGGAAGGGGAAGTTATCACGACTGAACCATCGAGGCTCATAGAACTCTTTATAACCTGGAAGATTTCTCTTACCAACGGCCTTAACGACTTCACCTTTGTAGATGACCAGGGCGGTATTGAAGATTGGTTCATTTCTGTCCGCTCTAGCAGGAGCACCAACAATAATAACCTGCTTGTGATTCTTTGTATGTTCACAGATATCTGCAACACCATTTTCGGCAGCTTCAATGAGACATTCCTGGAAGAATAAGTCACCGCACGAATAGCCAGTTACACAGAGTTCCGGGAAAACGATTATATCAACTCCTTGTTCTTCTGACTTATCAAGGAGTTCTATTATTTTACTAACATTATAGGATACATTTCCTACAGTTACTTCTGGAATAGCTGCTGCTACTCTTAATAATTTTGCTTGTTTCCTGTTCATGTTTGTTTCGTTATAATAATCACCAATAAGGCTTACACCTTAAAGATGTATGAACGAGAAATTAGTACTTTTATCAAAAAAATATATACCGTCCTTCGATACCGTCGACAAGATTATCGAGAGCTATGATATAAGAAGCAAAGTCGTAAAGGAGGTTGCCGAGAAGATGGTTAGAGATGTCTTGGATGAAGAGATCCTTAGGACAACGCCAATCTATTTCCACCACTTCTATTGTGGAGAATGGAGAAACCCTCTAACGAGCCGTGCTTTTGATATAGGAGGTGCAGTATTTAGGGTAGCCGGGGTAATGTTCACTTTGAATAGACTTTTTGGTCCGAATCAAAAGCCTGTGTACGATATTATAGTGGGTGATAGCTTAGAAGAAGAGATAGAAGGAGACGTTATAAGAAAGAAAATAAAAAGAGAGGGTTAGCTCTCTTTCTTTTTACCAGGATTCAATGAAAGTGAAGACATAGGCTGGATTACTGTTATCGTCAGATCCCCTATAGTCATCTATGTAGTAAGACTTCTTTGGGATATATCCTGAGTCCATAGGTTCAATCCTATAGCCAACCATTCCCCTATCTCTGACTATTTCAACTAAGCGAAATCCTTTTGGCAGTCTAATTATTGCTTTCTGCCTAGAATCCTTTGTAATTTCAGCTGTATAGTCTTCTAGGGCTACTGTATTTTCTACCGTTTCAATCTTTGTCTCACACCCTAGAAAGAGAGTGAGGATCAAGAATAAACTACCAACTTTCGATAATTTCTTTAACATATGTATGTTCTGTATCATTGTACCTCTGATATATTATACTTTTCTTAGGGACATAACCAGAATCCATTTCTGTCATAGCAATAATGATGGCACAGCCACTTTCTTTGCTAAATCCAGAAAACCGGAATCCTTTGGGAAGATATATAGTCTCTTTCTCACAGCTCCCCGGTGGGGTGTTTCCAGTGTAATCCTCTATAATAGTTTCTACTGGTTTGGGTACGTCATTAGGTTCATAACACCCAACAAATAATGTTGCTATTAAAATTGCAAATACTGTTTTCTTCATATCATAAGTAAGGTATTCCTTATTCATGATAAAACAAAAAAGGAAGAAAATTATGAAATACATTAGTGCAAGTGGCTATCAAAGATTTATAGGATTATGTAATAAGAAAGGCCACAAATTTAAAACAAATAAGTTTGGAGTAACCTGGTGTGTTAGGTGTGGAGCAGTAGGTCCTTGGACTATTGATGATCCCATCACAGAGGATGATCGTTTCATAGTAGTTCCCGACGAAGATCCTCGCCTTGGTCTTATTCCAGGTCGAGTAGTGGGAGTGGATGTAGATGCTACTATATTTCAGGATGAGTTTCCGCAGTGTGGTGATCCAGTTCCTGGTGCCATCGAGGTTCTTAAGGAGCTTCAAAAGTACCATCAGAAGATTCTTCTCCATACTATGCGAGAACACGAACCATTCGGGAATTGTCCTGATGTCCTGCAAGTTGCCTTAGACAGACTGGCGGCAGAGGGAATTGAGATATATGCAGTAAACGAGTTCCCTCGTGTTGATAATCCCTATTATCCAAGCAGGAAGACATATGCTGACGTATACATAGACGATCATAACGTGGGAATACCACTCATCGACTATGTCAACTCTAAAGGTGAACACTCTCCTTACGTAGATTGGAGAGCTATTGATAAGTGGTTTGTTGACAATAAATACTACCCAGCCTGTGTTTTGGAAGCCGGACAATAACTATTTCTTATGGTTCTTAATACATAACGACTTTTTTGGTGGGTGGACATATTACTATCTCTTCCCAACCTATCTCCTACTCCCAGAGGACAAGAATATTCTTGATATCCCACACTTCTTGACAGAGGAGAGTGTGAACAAAGTTAAGAGTTGGGGAAAAGGAACACACGAAGTACCAGTCTGGCTTGAGGCTCATGGTACAACTACTTTCGAGAAGAAAAGGAAGAAGTGGGCACCAAAACTAGAAAGCATCCTAGAGAATGTAAACTATGAACAAAGATGTTCGGTTGTTAGGTCTAGGCAATCTCTAAGCCCCGATCTCTGCATAAAGATAGTATCAAAAGAGATAAACCTCTGGCGAGGACATGGAGGAGACTGTGTTGTTGATGCTGGTAAAGTAAAAGCACCAGACGATTGGAAGTACGTGGAGATGGTAGGAGATCCAGAACACTTCCCAAACGATTACCTACAATATTTACTAAGAGATGGAAAAAGATTTGGAGAAACTGAAGCTTAGAATAACTTATGCTATGTGGCGTGAGTATGCTAGGAAGATAACAGCCGTAACCCAGGACATAGAACAAAAGAAAACATCTGCCAGGACTAAAGAAGACTTTGCAGCTAAAGAGGCGTGGAGAGAAATCAAGCACCTCAAAGAAGTTCGTGTTTATTATGGGAAGAGGGCTAAAAAATATAAGAAAGATTTTAGATCCATGAATAGGGCCTATTCGATGAAAAAGAAAGGAGAGAATTAACTCTCCCTCTTTTTTTTCGGAACCTCATTACAGAGGTGTTACTTTATTATAAACTCTTCTTTGCCGTTTAGCCACTTGTTACGATAGTTCTTCTTGTAACGAAGACACTTAATGACCTCCTTGAAGTGACTCAGTTCTTCTGTCGGGAACTTAACACGTACGCTCAGGCTAGACTTCGTAAGCATCATCTTCACGTCATCGCCCAGAGTATAATATTGTCTTGTCTTAGCCGCCTTTTCACCTCTCCCTGAGCGTGTGGCAGTTAATCCAATGACATCGCCATCTAATTCATTAACGTCATCAAAACCATGACCAATCAGGTAATCCGAAATCTCTTTCTGTGCTTCTTCTGACCTAACATGAATAGTAACTATGCACAGATTGGAATCCAAGGATAGCTGGAATAGTCGCCTGAGATCTTTCTGATTGATGTCTTGATCGTTTTGGTAATGTAGGAATGGGTACACCTCTATGAGGCCGAATTCTTGTTTTTCTCCATTAACTGGATTGTCGATTTTTAATAAGTTCTCCATATGTTTCAAATATTTTATGTTTGTACATACATAAGAATTTCAATTAAACTCTTATTAATGTCATAGGACTAATTCCTTGACTAATTAAAACATGATTAGTAACAAAATTGACGAATTAATTTCGGAAGCACGTAGTTCTAAGGATAGAGAACTACTGAAAGTATTAACCCTGATCAAGGCGGAACTTCAGAAAGCAAAGACCGCTAAGAACAGGAAAGCTACTGGTGAACTGACGGAGGTAGAAGAGGCAAAGACTCTCATCGCCATGGTAGAACAAAGAAAAGGTTCTATCGACGAATATATAAAGGGCAAGCGAGAGGACTTAGCACAGGCTGAACAGAAAGAGATTGATATTATTCAGCCCTACATTCCAGAGCTTCCCACCGAAGAAGAACTTAAGGAGTATATTGCCGGAGCAATAACCGCCTACAAGACAACGAAAGAGGATGGTTATGCACTAAGTATGAAGGATATGAAACCCTTGATTGAGATTGTTCAGGGTAAATATCCTACGGCTCCAGGTAAGTTAATCAGTAGTACACTTCAAGGAATCCTAAGAGGATGAAACCGCTTATTGCTAATCAGTATTGCCCAGAGTTCCTAGAGAAATGGGAATCTCTTCGGGAATGGATTAACCAGACTCGTTCTAAGACTTGGCAAGGATTCTTCTTTGGCCTAGACTTAGTCGGAACGGTTGTGTTTGCCGTAATAAGTACGGTTGGTGTTTTTGGTGTTTTCGGAGAGCCCCTAAAGTGGTTTGGTATTCTCAATCTTCTGAGAGTGACAATAAGTCTCGTCATGATAGGAGTAGTATCAAGTCAGGTACTAGATCGAGGACGAATACCTCTCGCACAAGGACCAAGCAACGTTACACAGGTCTTATATTGGATCCTGTATATGTCCTCTCATGCAGCACTTATCATGATTGCAGAGGGTGGTCTTTGGTCACAGATGACTATAGGGGCTAGGTGGCTTATCTTTGGATTATTCTTATCCAAGATTATCAACTTGAACCATACCAAAGACTTTGACCTACAGGGTGCTTTCATAGGAGCACCAAAGTTTCTCTTAAAGGATATTCCTGAGTGGATTAAGAGCCGAGTTTCATAAAGCTCGGTTTTTATTTTCGAACCCCTTATTAACAGATATGAACGAAATAAAACTACACGAACTAGTAGCAAACGTATTTAGGGATTACCCATATAATGCGTGTTTATATATAGGAAAATATAGATTTAAGGCGGAAGGAGAGACAACTCCAGAGGTAGATGTATGTTTCCCATGGGAAGCGACTGACGTGGAGGATATTCCCTTCTCCGTCTATAGTAGAGGACCAATTATCACTGGTAAACCAAAGGAGAGCATAGACAAGTTGCTTATGTTCTTCTTGGATGATAGTCCGACGAACTATTTCACAGTAGTTCATAGAGAGCCCGGCAAAGACTACTACATGTACATAGATAGACATTCAGATATATACGTAACAAAAGTATGATCAAGGTTAAAAGTATAACTGACGTTATTACTAACTCAAGCACAGAAGTATTTGTATTGAAATTAACAAGTAAAGAAGTTGAATGGCTTGAGAATAAAAGAATAACGTACGCCAGAGAAGCTCTGAAAGCTAACAAGGAAAATAAAACTTGGATGAGAAGCTTGAGTGAGAAAGAGAGAAAAGAGTATACTTCCCTCGACTTTCTCCTTGAAGAGGTTGACGAATGTAAGGTTGTCTTAGCTCCCTGCTTCACTAGGGAAGGTCTCTTGTGGGGCTTGGGCAATAAAGAAGATAGAAAGAGATTCTGGGTTAATGATGACTGGGAGTATATCAGAAAAATTATAGGCGGTAAAGCCATCGAAGAGACAGACGAGGATCCAGATTTTAGGTCATTTAATAAATGGTTGGCAAATAATATAGACTGGATCTCCGAGAAGATGAAGGATGTCTGGCTCATGGAAGTCTGTAACTATGACGAGAAAATCTATGAGAAGCTAGATCTCTATGCTCACATGGATAACCTACCCAAAGATGGTAAAGTTTTGTTTTATGAATGTAGGCATTAAGAGTATCACCGACGTCATAACTAACTCAAGTACAGAAGTATTTGTAGTTAAGAAAAGAGGTAAACAAGTAGCTGAGAATGGTTACTTCTCTGGAATAAACACACCACAATCTGTTAACTGGGAACCCAAGGAGATAACTTGGAAGTGGTTAAGGTCTAATCAAGGGAAGTCTGAATGGATGATGATATGTGACCTGGTTGACAAACCCTACACTGAGCTATCAACTTCTGGGGATGAACCTGATTGGGGTAGGTGGAACGACTGGGTTACTCTTCACAAACATAGAATCCAAGATAGAGCTATTGGCTTATGGTTCCTAACAATCCGAGATGGCTTTGGTGGATTCTTAGACATGGTAAAGGATATAAAAGATTACATTGTCTGGCATGAAAATAGGCATTAAGAGTAGGACAGATATAATAACCAATTCTAGTACGGAGGTTTATGAGATCATCATTAATGGATCTCCTAAGAGAGTTGAAGAGGTACTTCAAGGAATCTTAGACACCTTAGATTGGGTTGGACATGACACAGCTAGAGTGACCACTGAAGATAATGTTATAACTTTAACTGGTATTGAAGACAACTCGATCCCATTCCCCTTGATAAACTTATTAGAGAAAGGAAAGTTTAAAGAGTGGTTTGATGAAATTAGTGAAATTAAAAATAGAAGAATATGAAAAATTTTACAGGCTGGGGAACAAAGATTAGAAGAGACCTTAGCAAGAACTACTATGCCATATGGCAAAACTTAGTAACAACGCGTCTCGACCTGGGAGATGAGATTGCCCTAGAGCCGGAGAAGTCTGAGTTCATGGATGTTGGTATAACCTCCAGATGTAATGCATGTTGTCCGTTCTGCTATGTCAGTGCAAGCGATAAAGGTCTTGATTACAAGAATATTGCCAAGACATGGAAGAAATGGATGGCAACAATGCCCGCTGATAGACCAATAGATCCTAGTCTTCTCCCGGAGGACGATCCATTGAAGGAGGTCTTTGATGACAAGCGAACTCCAAAAGAGCTGCTCATAGATATAGCAGAAATTGGAGCGGGTAAGAAAAAGACCAATGACGCTGGTGAAAACATGGACGACCTGGAGTTAATTCTCAAGATCAAATCCTTCACAGCCCTGGGACTTCCGCTGGTAGAAACATTTAGGCCTTATCAGGTGGCTTGTGGTTCGATTGGTGAGCCAACAATTCATCCAGAGTTTGTAGAATTCTTACAGGCTGTCTTTGAGACTGGTGTGGTTCCCAATTATACAACAAACGGAATCGTACTCTCAGACTATAGGACACAAGAATGTAAGGACCTCCTAGAGGCAACTAAGCAGTTCTGTGGTGGTGTGGCAGTTAGCTTTGGTAATAAGAAACTTCACCCACATGCAAGAGTAGCTATAGAGAACTTAATTTTATACGGGGAATGCAAGGTGGTCATCCACCACATCATTAGTGACAAGGCTAGTGTGGACGATATGATTAGTCTTGCCAAGGAATATAAAGATCGACTCCACTACCACGTCCTGCTGCCACTTATGGCTCATGGTCGTAGTAAGGAAGGCCTCCAGGAAGGAGTCTTTGAGTATATGTATGAGAAATGTGAAGAGGAAGGAGTGACGAATTTGGCCTTTGGTGCTAACTTCGCTCCTCAATTGAAGGCACATCCAGACCTCTTCCCCGTCTATGAGTATCCTCAGGAGATCTATAGCAAGAATGTACTCCTGCAGGAGGATAAAGTAGTAATAACACCAAGTAGCTTTAATTTAAAGCCATGCAAGACGATAGAATTGTAGATTTTACAACATGCGCAGGAATCGTAGATTTTTATAGCTCCTGTCGTGCGCCAACGGAAAGAGAAAAACTCAAGAGGAGTCTCAAGATGGATAACGACACTTGGGAGATCTATGAAGCCTGGCTGGACAGTAAGAACGACGATTGGCTTATCTTGAGCTGAGATGTTTGGTCATACTAAACAATTCAAACAGCTTACCGAAGAAAAGAAAGAAGAAAAACCTCCCATAAAACCTCTCCTAGAGGACCTACAGTTTATATCAGACTGTTACAGGGCGTTCTTTAAGATAGGGGTTAATGATTCTTGGAAGGTTGTATTCAGAGAATTCTTTAAGCAGGTTAAGTTTCACTTTGGTGATAGACGATTCTTGGTCGTTACTAGATCAGACTTTGTTGATATGGCCGACAGACAAGGAATCCTAGTATTCAGTAGAGAAGAAGATAAAACTGAAAGAATGGGGACATTCAAGTCTAGGACCCTATTTAATTGTAGCCTAGGATTTGTCTATGATTTTATCAAGACCGTTCCTAGTGTGACATTAAAGGACGGTATAGAAGCTGGTAACCTTGTATTCCAAGTACACCAAGGAGTCATAGAGAAAGGTGGTCGAAAATTAGTAACTACCATTCAACGTGAGAGTCCAGAAGAGATCACTGCCAGAGCAATTTTCAATGCTCTCTGGGGAATATTCACAGAACCTAAAAGGAGTGTAATAGGAACTCCCATCGAACTAGCTGCGACGAGTGTGGCATCTGGTTTTAGACCAGACTGTGATTATGTAAAGAGCAATGAAAGGCCGACAGGAGTTAGTAAGTATGTGGTGCCGGAGGACAATATCTTGGTTGGAAAAGGGAAGGACAACGAAAAAGAAATTAAGTTTACACCAACACCGTTTGGATATATAATTTGGTTAAGTCCAGACGTAGATGGCGGAATAGTAGAGAAAGTAGGATGGTTATACTCAAGGGTATAATCCCTATTTTCTCTTTTCCTTATTCATGATTAATATGAACAACAAACTTTTAAGACAATGGAAGCAATAAGAAAATTACTACAAGAACAGTTTAAGAATCTCCTAGCAACTGGACATTTATTCAGGTCTAATATTGAAGGAGACTTGTTGTGGGCGGGTTATCTGGAAGGATTCAACCAGGATCCAATCTGGCGAGCCGAGGATAGCTCAATTCACAACTGTAACTATTGTAAAGGTTTTATTCGCCATTATGGACCGATCGTAGCTATCAATCAGAACTACGAGCTCATCTCGTTATTTGATATAGATGACAACAAGATCCCTGACGAATATAAGAAGTCTATTAAGGATATGCGCGACCTGATTCGTGCACAGGGAAAGGTCAATGATATCTTCATCGAGTCGTTTGCTCACCTGGCTGATCCGCGTACCCCGTATGAAGAGAATCCGAAAGACAATCAGCCTACATATCGAATTGGCGTTGAACATAATATCAAGAGATACTTGGCTGAAGATATAGCTAGATGGCCAAACTCTGGCTTCAAGCTCAATCAGGTGGAGACGTATCGTCACTTCTACCTGGATCTGCCTCGTGAGTATGTCAACTTCAGTACTTCATCAATTCAAGAGATCATGTCTATTAAGAGAAGTACGAAGGATGCATTCAAGCGTATCTTGGACGAAGTTAGTCCTGATACTATGCAGCTAGTAATCGAGCTTGAGGAGCAGGGTAGCTTGCTTAATGCAGCTCAGTATATGCCCTCCTTGAAAAAGTGTTTAGAGGTAGCTGAGCAATACCAGAGCCTGACTGCCAAGCAGCGAGACAATTTCGCCTGGATTCAGAGCCTGGAGAACCGTGGTGCCATAATCAAGAATAGTAGTGCACTCGGAAAACTTCTTGAGGATCTGGCTGATGGTGAAACAAGTTTGGAGAAAGCTTGTGAGAGCTACAATTATATGGTAGATTCCGCAAACTATCGTAGAGCAACTGCTCCCGTCTCAAAGAGTGCCATCCTAAAGGCCCAGGAGTTCATTGAGAAGAATGGATTCGAAGAGTCCTTCATTCGTAGGTGTGCAACTATCGAGGATATCCAGGCCGACTTGGTGCTCTTCAGTAATCAGACGGAGACACAGACTAAGACGAAGGTGTCCATCTTCGATGGCCTGAAACCAACTACTGTGGCTAAGACGAACAACATGGCCAAAGGTTTCGATAAGCTAGAGAAGGTTCCCGTCGATGCCTTCATGACTGACTTCTTGCCGAGATGTGAGAGCGTGGAAGTTTACTTGGACAATATTCACAAGAATAACTTCATGACCCTCCTCACCTCGAACAACAAGGACAGCAAGAGGATTTTCAAGTGGATGAACAACTTTAGCTGGTCCTATGTTGGTGGCAATGCAGGTAAGTCTATGATCAAGACGGCCGTTAAACAGGCTGGTGGTAATGTAGAAGCACCGTTCAGATTCTCCATCATGTGGAACGAAGATTGGCAGACGAATCCCGTTACCGTGGACTTTGATGCCCATGCTATCGAGCCTAATGGAGTGGAGATATTCTACTCAACCCCCTACCGAAAGGATAGAGGAAATCAGATGACTCCATGCTCGGGACAGCTGGATATTGACATGATCAATCCTCCAAAGACTGGTGTTGAGAATATTTACTGGACAAACACCGCCCGACTGAAGGATGGTAAGTATGTACTGTTTATCAACAACTTTGGTGGTACAAACCGTGGATGTAAGGCAGAGATCTTCATTGATGGCGTGACCTATCAGTATCATGTCACTAAAGCCTTCAGGAACAAAGAGAATCAGACTATAGCAGAGGTTTGGATTAAGGATGGACATCTCCAGAAGATCGACCACTCTCAGTGGCTGGTCAAGGAGGAAACAAAGCAGGAAACCGTATATGGCCTGGATACATGTCAGTTCCATCCCGTTAGCCTGGTTTGTGTAAGTCCTAATTATTGGCAGGGAGAGGGAGTCGGTAATAAGCACTACTTCTTCATGCTGAAGGGTGCTAAGGCTCCGGAGAAGATTCGTTCTATTTACAACGAATTCTTGATCCCAGAACTCTACAACTATCGAAAGGTGTTGGAAGTTCTCGGTAATCAGCTGAAGGTAGACTCTACACCTAACCAGCTGTCCGGTCTCGGCTTCAATGCTACCGTACGTGATGAAGTTGTACTCCGCTTAACAGGAGACTTCGAAAATAATAAACAAAAACTCATTAAAGTAACATTCTAATGTACAAAAAAGCAACACGACTGAAGCTCCGCTTCAATGTAGGTAACGGTCCCTTGACTGTTGATCAGCTTTGGGACATCAACATGAATAGCCTGAAGAAGGTTGTAGAAGTAACTCACAAGCAGCTCAAGGAATTGTCTCAGGCCAATGATGATGATGACCTCGCCTTCCTCGAGTCTGAAACTCCCGTCGAGAACAAGGAGTTGGATCTGGCTAAGCTCCGTTTCGAAATTGCCAAAGACGTCTATGTGACTCGCCGCGATGAGCGTACAGCTGCCAGCGAAGACGCTAAGAACGCCGCTGAGATCAAGCACTTAGAGGAAGTTTTGGCCCGTCGTAAAGAACAGGAATTGGAGAACCTCAGCTCGGAGGAACTCGAGAAGAAGATTGCTGCTCTGCGAGAGAAGAAATAGGAGAAAGAAAAAGAGAACCCTAGAGAATTAACTCTAGAGTTTTCTTTTATTTTTCAAGGCTCTTGGCAATGGCCTCTTTAAGCTCATCATAAATTGACTGAAGACTTGCTAAGTCTAAGAGATCAGCAGTAGTTCCCTTTTCTGGTCCCTCAACACACAAGGTATTCCCATCAGCCAACGTTAAGTTTCGATAGGGATGTCGTGTAGTGATTGGGAAGGCGGTAAGATTTGTTTCTACCATCCACTCAGTCATAGTCTGAAGAAGCTTGATCTTCAGATTCTCTGTTACTTCACTAATCTCTTCAATCTGTCTACTAAATTTTATCTTGTCTATCATAAGCCAAAGCCCTCCTTCTTTATTCGCTTCCTGTCATATACCGGGAGATTCTTAAGCCATTCATTAACCCACTCTTTGTTTCTGTTCTGGTAGGATACACGAATGCCTTCTTCTCTAGCGTCCTTGAATTCTGGAGTCATGGAAGTAATGGATACTACCTTTAGGACTAAGCCTCTCGGGAATTCAATGTTGACAAGATGCTTCTTTGTATAAACTTGTTCATCACTATCTAAGACGTCTGTTTTCTTTGTCGTCTCACAATTATTCAATAAGTATTGTAGTATTTGTTTCATCATATATAAGGCTTTTCACGGAAAACAGAGAGGACTATAAAGAAAATTACACCTCAGATTAGGTGCACAAAGGAGTGAGCGCAGCGATTCCCACATAGACAAGCAGTAACAAAACCAGCACCCGCTCGGCCAAAGATTCTTTACGCTCCACTTCGCTTCTCCACGAAGCTCGTTCCACTAAACTTTGTCCTCGCGGGCCTCTGGGTTACGACCCCTCTTCGTCTCCGACAGCAAGGTCTCCGACTCATCGGCCGCTTCGCGGAAGGTCGAACCTTGAGGTGGTATTATGTATTATTTTTCGTAGCTGAGCACGAGCATAGCGAGGGCGAGGCAGAGAGGTGTAATTTCTATGACATTTTTTGGCAAAAACTTATAATAGTCTCTTTCGCATAAAAAATTACACCTTTAGGGGACTCCCTGGGGGAGGCTCCTGGGTCAAAAAAGAAAGGGACCGAAGTCCCCGAAGAATTATTTCTTCTTAGTAAAAGTTAATCCATTATCTCCGTTTACTTTGGCTCGAGCAACTTCAAACCATTTCTTGAGATCACTGGCTTTGGCTTTTATTGTTAAGCCAAAATCTTTGTAGACTTTTGCTAATCTATTTTTAGCCTCAGCATTAGTCAGTCTTTCTCCAACGGAGAACTCGGAATAAACTTTTTCTTTTAATCCTTCTTCGTCGATTACCTCTTCTGGTTCGAGCATCTGATTAAGCCTCGTAATATGATATCCGTTAGCCATAATCACATCTCTTCCCAAGCTCAGGTAGCCACGAATCTTACTATCCATCTGGTTTTCGACTATGTCTCTAACTTCTGGTGTCATGTTCGATTCACATAACCATCTCAGTTTATCTACTAACGTTGTCTGGCGTTCGATCGAAAGTAGTGCTACTTTAACGTCGAGTGCTGTTTGGCTCTCTTTCCCACCAAAAACCTCGTCAATTGTACTGAAGACTGTGAATCTATCCTTGTAGTCGATTTGCTGGATATCGAATGCTCTCTGTTCTGCGATGAGCACTAAATTGTTCATGACGGGAAGTTTATTTCTCCCTGCATGTTTATTAATGCCTACGTAGTCATCTTTGTAGTTTCTATCTCTACACCTATCCTCCAGCTGCTTAACAGCTACGTCTTTATTAGGGGCCGCCTGATAGTTCTCTAAGGCTGCTTCACTAAAACGAATTTTGATCTCGATCTTTCTTTCGTAATCTTCTCGAGTCATTTTTCGATTAGTTTCTTCATCCCTGAGAGTTTTGTAGTAGAACTCCGCTGAATTCTTCCATGGATTCTCTTCAAGTCTTTGTCTTCCGAGAATCTGAGGAAGATCCAAGCTTATATCTACTGCCAAGCAGTCCACATTAGCGTCACTTAGAATAAATGTCCTAGCATTATCAGAATAGAAGTCAGCCCCAAGGTAGACCGTTCTTGTACAGATCGTAAACATCTTCCTAGGTTCATCCTTTAGAGGAACTTTTCCGATGATATACTTTTTCGAACCTAGGCCCTTGTTAAATTTGGCCTGATTATCTGGGGTATTACTACAAAGGATATTCACTTCCTCTGGTTGAATACCACACTTCTTTATGATCTGGATGATATTCTTTACGGAGTTAACGAAGATCATAGCTTCTCTACTTTCTATGGTCCTGATCTGACCAGTATCTTTGTCTACCTCCCTGAAAGTTTCAAACTTACCTCTCCTATATTCTCTTACTATTCTCTTAATAGGTTCATAGATAGAGTCGATTATTCTAACTTTCAAGTTTGGTTTCCTTGTTCTTCCCGGGTCAGCTGTCTCCCAATCTAATTCATAGTAAGGAAGATTAGCAAATTCTGGGATTCTCTGGAGGTATGTCCTCATCATCGGGGTAGCACTCAGGTAGCAAACCTTATCTATCCCTTGGAGGACGTTAACGAACTCCAGTTCCGTATCACTTTTAAATCTACTGTCGACGAAAATTGATTGAAACTCGTCAACTATCACTTGGAATGAGTCTAATAAGCCAAACTCGATCAGTACATCTTTGAGTTGGCGAAAAGAGTCGTAGGTTACGATAATCTTTAAGGGTAAGCCTTTCCTAGCCATGTTGGCTTGATAGGTCCTTAGTTCTCTACGAAGTTTTTCTCGGAAGGAATTGTCAGCTTTAGCTGTATCCTCAGCCAGTTTCCGGAGGAATTCTTCTACGTCGATTCCTTCATCTCTGGCCTTGTCTTCTTCACTTCGATCCATTCCAGTTTTATCAATATCTTTATCAATATTGAGGTCATAATCTCTAGAGTCGTTGACTACTCTATAGACCGTGTCCGGATGCTGTTCCCATTTATTCTGAATCAGCATGTTTCTCGGACTACATAGGACAACGTTATCCTGGTTTGTGAGACACCATTCGGTGAAGCCACACCCAGGGATCTGTTTGTCCATAATGTGGGGAATCCTAGGAAAGTTGTTGTAGAATTCTTTCCAGTCCCCAATGTACCTAATTCCAGGAGGTACAATTAATGTTGTTACGTTATTATTTTTCATACTAAAAACGTTGATTTAACAAATGAAATAGACCCCATCGTTTTTAATTAAAACAATGAGATCTTTACTATCCATATATAAGGGTTTCATGGCTTCTGAGACGGTGGGTCCAAAAAGAAAAGAAAGGGCTACTTAGTAGCAGCCTGCTTTCCTTCTTCTTCGTATTTATCTGTTTTGTTCCAAAGCCATACAACGGCTGGACCACAGACAATCATCATCACTGTACCGAAAATTTTCTCGGTCTTACTCATTTCATCACTGAAATCTGCAAAACTAGCAACTTCAAAAAATGTTACCAGTAATACGAGGACCATGCCTAAGAAGCATGCAATCCATTTTGCAATTGTTAACTTTTTCATGTCTTTATTCTATTAGTTTGTTTCTCTTGCTTAATTAAAAATGACCGAACTACTTTCTCGCTGTTCGGTCTCTAGGTAGAGAATTAATTCATCTCTTTCTCTACATATATAAGGTTTTCGACCCTTTCCTAGACGGTCATTTTTTAAGGACCTTCTTGAGGATCAGGTAGATGATATACATTCCTAGTGCCCCAGCGCACCAAATTCCTAAATCGATTAAGTCTTTTGGATCAATGTAAATCATATTCACTGGTAAGGAAAAGAAAAGGCTATTTGTTAGCCTCTTCCTCTTTCTTTAACCACTCGACGGATCCAACGACATCACATATATTGTCTAGGGTCGCCAGGAGTTCATAATTCTGCATCTTTTCCAAGTCCTCTTTGGATTGGATGGGGATGTATGTTATTCTTCTTCTCTCCTTAATGGCCTCTTGTGTGAGTCGATCCATAACCTCGTTGTAGAGGTCGAGTGACATGTAGCGTTTTTCGTCATTTAGTTTTTCCCAAACTTTATCGACCAGGTACTCCCTTCCCCGGCGATACGCTTTCTTACATAGAATTGGTGTCCCAATCAGGACTGTCAATATTCCAAGTAAGATTAATCCATTTGATTTTGTTTTCATTTTTAATAGATTTATTTCTTCATATATAAGGCGTTGAGTACTATTTTGACAGTAAAAGAAAAGGGAATTTACTTCCCCTTCCTTGGTAATTCATATACGGCAATTCCTCGTAAGTTTTTGCCGATAGCTTTCTTTACACCTTTCGTAAAGGCCCAGCCCACCAAGTAGGCACCTATTACTGTCAAAACTGCTTTAGCTGTCTCATTGAGTAGCCAATCTACTGTTTCCTCTTGCTCTTTTGTCATTTTACTCTACCTTATTGAAGTTATTATAATTATAGTAAGTGTTCATCTCAAACCTATGAGTCACGTCCTGTTCGACTTGAACTCTCATGTATCTTTCATTGGCTATCTTAAGAGCAGCTTCCTCGTTAGGAGCTCTGAAGTGGAAAGTCCATCCATGACTGTCTACGCAGAAAACGTCATTGATTACATTGAATGAGTCTGATGCATAGTAGTAATCGTCTCCTTGACTTTCATCGATTTCCCCAAGACATCGAGCGCTCCAGTAGGCTTTACCTTTCTCAATGTCTCTTCTTTCCCCACAATTAATTGATCTGTGGACATACCAACCGAATACCCAGTCTTGATTTTCCTCACCAAGTACGTACTCCTCAACGTCTGCTTTTCCATCATAGGAGCTGTCGCTGATAGATTCTCTGTACTTTTCAGCCTTCTTTTTGTCTAAGAATACTCTACAAATGTGATAATCACTGTAACTTCCTTTAGTTACTACATAAACTTTTTGTTCTTCCATCTATTATTCTTTTATTATTCACATATAAGGCATAGACAAACAATAAACACCTTATGATTGAATATGAAAAACGAAATTAAGAAATTAGGATTATTACTTGGTACATTTGATCCTATACACATAGGACATATTGAATTAGTAACTAGAGTACTTGGTGAGGGTCTTGTAGACAAAGTTTACATTGTTCCTACCCCAGGTAATCCTTGGAAAGATCACAAACCGGCTTCTTTCGAGTTTAGGTGTTACATGATAAAACATCTTCTCAAGAAAGAAATAACGGATGCTGGTCTTCAGGATAAGGTGGGGTTTGTAACGGGAGCTTTCTGCGAATACAATCCAGTTGACCTAGCGGATCCAGAGGACGGTAAGTATTATTCTTACCTACAACTGGCCAGGGTTAAGGATGAACTTGGACCCACCTACGAGTACTATATTATAGGTGGCACTGATGTTGCCGAGAGTGTGAAGGGATGGAAGAAGAGTGAAGAAATACTTAAAGAATTCCATCTCTTGGGGATGGACCGTGCTGGATATGTAGATTTTCCTGAGGGAGGACCATCGATTAAGGTCTCTTCAACGAACATTCGAGAGATGATTGCTCAAGGTAAACCCGCATTCCCATGGCTCATGCCTAGTACAATTGACATAATTCACAAATACAGACTATATGAACGAGAGTAATTCAAAATTTCAAAAGAATCCTTTCCCGTGGTTAGCCTTAATGACAGTTTGGTCTGTCATGTTAGCTTGTTTATGTGGCTACATAGGTGGCTGTACACAAAGGGGAAAGGCTGAGGATCGCCTACATGACGATCGGCTTGAAGCAAAGCTGAAACTACAAGCTGCTTCTGAACTTGAGGCTAAATCTGTAATGGAGCTTCAGAAGCTTAGGAAGGAACAGAAGGAGTTTGAAGAGAAACAAGCCAAGTTTAGGGCAGAACAAAACCAGAAAGCTAACGAGGCAGTAGCTAAGAGAGACTCTTTTATGAAGGCTCAGGCTAAGAACTCACAAGTTCCTGATTCTGCTTCCCCCAGTCCTAGTCGAGTTATCTTGAAGGGTAATCTATTGAAAGTAAAAGATACAGGGAGATCTATCTTTGACCTTGATGCTGCTAAGAATGATAAGTGGCATAACTGGTTCGCCAGATTCCACTATGTCTTAGAGGGAGGTGAATTTAGAACTATCTCTGTATCGGTTGGTGAACTGAGTGTTATCCAATCTGAGGAAAGGATAGCTTCTGTCGAGACTGGTGGTAGCCCTGATGTAGAGGGTGTACTAAGATCTCTTAACTATGATAGTCCGGGTAAGTATGCGGATAGGAAGAATGGAGATCAGAATAGATCCGCACAGGTCTATGTACATATTCCCATTGAGGAGTTTAATAAATATGTCGAACTTTATCATAACGATTAGTGTATGAATACAGGGAAAGATAGAACAGCTGACTTGAATGTTGGCTCACGACTACAGGAAGTTGTTATGTTCCTGGCAATAGTAGCATTCTTTTGTGTTGTCTTATACGGAATATATCGTTTGGTAAAGGCAAATGACGGAGATGGTCAGCCTGCTAAGGTTGAGATAATTCAGCTTGGTACTCCACAGAGAATCGGAGATGGTACATTGAACTTGAGAAGTCTCTTGAGTGATCGAGAGGTAGCTGTCAAAAACCAGATTACATACTCTATCTGTACGAAGACGGCAGATGGAATTATACACTTCTTGGATATTCGGGCCATTGATGTTAAGTTTATTGATGCGTCCGGGATTAGATTAGAGGCAGAAGTTAAAGAACCCCTTGGCCTTGATGTTTTTGACTACATTGAAAAGAACATGGGACGTGCTCAATATAGTTGGGCTAGACCTAATGATAAAGTCAGTGTACGACTGTGTTGCCCAATGGATAGTGTTGAATTTTACTTGAAGAGAGGCAATGGAGCAAAGTAGAGGGAAGAAAGGACATCCTTTATTGAAGAAAATCCTAACCCCATTCTCTATTGTTTGGGGATGGTGGATGAAGCAAACAAAAGCCTCTAATGGAGTTAACTGGGTTGTCTTATGTCTTTTCGTGTTTGTAAGTTTCTTAATAATGTTCCTCATTAATCAGTGTACTAGTGAAACTAAGTGGATTGAGGAACATCGTTTACATAAAGTCGGCGACATAGTTCCGGATCACGGAAATACTAAAGATCTTAATATCAACGGTCTTAACTTTAATGTATCGTCTGATATGAGGACGCTTACTATGAGAGTTCGACCAGACTCTACTTATCTTAATACTGAATTTATAGCAATTAGCCCGATTAACTTTGTCTATTTCGTAGATTCCCCTAAAGAACATTCGCTCTGGGTTTATGTAACAAAAAAGGGAGCCCAAACTCTTTTAGATTGGGATAAAGAGGGTAGTAGTGCTAATTGGCCCGCCGTCATTAATGGTTACGGAAAAGGTGGAGGTAATGGCCTTTGTAAGGAAGTTTCTTATATTGAAATTCGGATGCCAAAGAAAGACATCCCTAAGTACATAGGAATAATTGATAATGGAACAGAGTCAAAGCAAGAAGACGCCAAAGTGGAAAATAAAGACTAAAGAGATATCTTCTAAGATATTTCGTGGTCTAGGAAGATTTCTTGAATTCTTAATAGATCTTGGTTACGAGACAGAGGGAGCCAGTTGGCTTGTTATATTCTGTATTGCCGCTGCTTTTGTACTCTTCTCGCCCGTTAAGAGTTGTATAAATAGGAAGAGCGACTGGATTGATAAGAATCGTGTTACTAAGTTAGCCGACCTATCACAGCTTCCTTCGACGGTAGTTCCTTGGGACATTGATACCCTAGATGTAGAGAAGGAGGATAATCAGGGAATTGTGTTTATTATGAGAGGTTTTACTAATAAGAAGTCTTATAACCTAACTACTTTCAAAGTTCCCTACCCTAAGAGAGTTATCTTTACCAAGACTAATTCCTCTACACCGTCGTTGTGGATTCGCTTAACGAGAGACAATGCTGATAATCTTTTCTACAAAAAAGATAAAGGTATTTCTCAGTTTATCGAACACATAGAACACTCAGAGGATACTATCGAAATTCAGATTAGGAAGGAAGATATTCCAAAGTATATAATGATAAAACATGGAAACAGGAGCAAGCAAGAAGACGTTTAAACAAAGAATAGCCTGGCTTGGGGATGTAATCAGTAATATATTCAAGTCTGCTAGGTCTCTAATAAAAACTCTAATATCTATCGCCATCGTTGGTGCAATCCTATTCTTTGGTGGTAGATGGGGTTGGAGTACTTGGAAAGAGTGGAGAGAATCATCTGCTAAGGAAGATGCTTGGGTTCTTAAGAATCATGTCTTTGAGGTTGGTGAACTCATGGTCCTAGGAGAAGATGAACTGGGAACGTCGTTTGATCAGATTATCAAAGATATAGAAACAGCCCCGGCTGATTTTGTGGCGGTTATGACAGTTCGATCAAAGAAGGAAGGTCATATCACAAGAATTATTATACCTCTAGATCACCTTTACTTAGGACAACAGCCCCAGGGGAAGATCGCTCCGGTCATAAAACTTAAGAGCACCCATTATGCAGAGGCCCTATATGAAGGGAACCTAGAGAAAAGTAACTTGATAGAATATGTCAAATCTCATTTTGCTGAGAAAGGCTCGAACAGTTTTGCGGATGGAGGTAAGAACGATATCTTATATGTTTATATAGATCGTGAATTATGTCAATCATATATTATGATTAAGAAGAGAGATTAGTGTCTCTCTTTCTTTTTCTCCCGTGATGCAGAGTCCGCTTGAAAATAAAAGGCCTCGACTTTAGTCTTAGCCTTCTTTTTATATAGAATCGGTACCTAGTATAAAAGTTCTCCTCTATACATTCCACCATTTTTCTGAACACCACTTATAATAAAGCGACGTTCAACCTCACCATATCTGCTATAGAGCCAGCCATCTTTATCTTCTTTGTAGATTTCTCCAAAGTTTTCGGTTCTGGTTCCTACATGCAGGCGAGTTCCCTTCACACGAATTGTATCTGTGTAAAGACTGAACTTGTTTGCCAGGTAGTCATCAACCCAATGGCTTGGTTCTTCAACGGTCTGGTTCTTTTCCTCCTCGACCTCTGGATTAACTTCTTCCTCTTTACAAGGATCTTCCTTGATCTTAAGTCCTTTTCCAGCACTGATAGAGTTCAAGACTTTTCCGACTACAGCATTCAACTTACCTTTCTTAACGGGAGTTGGGTGAATGCATTCGTCCTCTTCTTCATTCTCATGATACCAGTCATAGTCTGGATCAGTTCGACGATCCCACTTACTGTAGAGCCATGAGGAGAGTTTGTCTTTTCGTCCATACTTCTTGATGTAGACTTTGGCTTCATTGAATCTCTTCTCAAAGTCGTCCACATCATCACGCCCATCAACATAGTCCATATACAGGACACTAACGTAATTTGTACGAACCTGTATGTTCAGGCAGTTGTCGTCCTCAATCTGACCATGGATGTTGGCCTCATCAACAATAGACTTGAGAGTATCGATGGTACTAACCTCCAAGGAGTTGACAAGCTCCATAACGTCGGCACGGGCCTCTTTAACTTCAAGGTTCTCATCAACATACTGGTTGATAGCCTTGGCAGAGATGTTACTGAATGTCTTGATGTACTTGATACGGCCAGGTCGACCAACCAAGTTTTCATTAATATTCAGTGTGTTCGTTGTCAGGATATAGAGCTTTCTGCTCTTGTTCATGACACCATCAATCATCTTAAGAAGTGCTTGGCTTGCATTGGGGTCATCATTCCGGAAAACTTTCTCAGCCTCATCCAGGAAGATAATACACTCAAACTCCAGCATCTGCACAAACTCAATCATACCAGGGATAAACTGGTTGATGATAATGACGGGGATATTGATTTCATTACAAAGAATCTTGGCAGAGATGGTCTTTCCCGTGCCCTTGATTCCATTAAAGATTATACCCAGATTCTGGTTACGTGAAATTACATACTCACTATTCCAGGTCTTCTTTATTTTCTCAATGAATTCGTCAATTCCCAAGTCATATACTTTGAATGGGAATTCGAACTTCTCTGCAACCTTCTGGAGGCCAAGTCGTTGACTCATCGGGTTTGGGTCTTGAACCAGGTTAAATATGCCTGGTCCTGGGGAAGGATAGACTTTAAAGTCAGCCGAGATTGGAAAGAATATACCATGCTCGGGGATCCACTTGATTTGATTACTCATATTCGTATTTACCAGCTAATAAATTGTACATATCAATATAGTCAATTCCACAAGCATGGGCAGCATCAGCATCTTTACTACTGAGACCCCATCTACCGGAATTGATTCCTATGTAGACCATATCTTCTTTATTCCTCCAATCACGAACCGCCCCATAGACAATTCTCTCTTTTGGAGAACCTTCCACCTGCTGTTTCAGAATAAACACAGAGTCTTTCCGAATTCTCAGATACGTGCTCACACAAACTTTGATATATTCCAAGGTTAGGTTTGCTACCCCAGGATTACCAAAGGCTGGAACAATATCATTAGCCGGGAAGATCACATATAGTCTAGTGGGATTGAAACTAGCTATCTTATCCCATACGTCGAACTTTGGCTTCAGATCAAAGAGAGCTCTTGGCATAATGTTTGGTCTGCCATTACTCTCCCATGATTCATACAGGCAGTCTAGGACGTCACAAATGACTACTTTCTTTCTGTTTCCCAGACCTCCGGTCGGTGTAACTTTAGGTTCTTCTTTCTTTGGTTGATTGAAAGAACTACTACCACCCCAGCTACTGCCTGCTGACCATCCTCCGCTACCTCCCCAGGAGGGAGTTGTATCTTTCTTTTCCCATGGGGCTCCTCCACTTCTGGCGGAACCGAATGGGCTATTTCCGTTGTCGAAGGGAGTATTGTTGCTCATAGGCACCCAATGCCTCCTTTCTTCGAACTCGCTGTCGAGTCTACTATTGAGTTCTTCTTGTTCATCAAGTAGTTTTTCTATTTTAATATCGTCCTCGTCTATCATCTCCTCCAGGGGATCGTCTTCTTCCCTGGGGTGATCTGTATAGTCGGGTGGAATATATTGTCTGTTATCGCTCATGGAGCACAGGTATTACCAACGCTGTTACAATCCTCTTCCTTGTCGCATTCTTTCTGCTCTTCAGCTTCATGCTTAGCAGCAAGTTCAGCTTCTATGTTGGGATTGTAGTGGCAGCTCTTCAGGAGACTATGCAACATACATGATCCGTTGCTAGGTGAACATGCAGAGTGGCAGTCGTTATACAAGCCACATACGCCATCACATACGGCATCAATCACATTGGTCATTCGAACATAACCATTCTCCTTGATGATGTTCTGATATACATCTTCATATTCGGGGAAAACCTGTTCGATAGTTCCCTCAACCGGGACATAATCTTTGTAATCCTTGTTTTCTTCATCGTCTATGATTCCGAGGTTACCGCAGAAATCCAGGAATGTTTTGTCTGGGTTTTCAGGGTCTCTAGGATCACGGAGAGATCCACAGATCTTAGGCCCGTAAGGACATACACTGAGACATGAAATCTCGTTGTGGTTGTCTAAGACGGGTCTGAATACTAGGTAGCGATCACCATTACTAGTAACCACTTTGATTCTTTTAATTTTTTCCATATTCTATATTAAAATGTTATTTGTCTTTAATAAGGTTAAGAAGTCCCAGGCCAATTTCTCAGCCCAGGACTATTAAGTATTAATGTTCGTTATTCTCAGATAGCCACCTCTCTAGTCTCCCTTTATCGGCGGGAACGACATGGTTTTTAATGCTATCTATCTGAATACTAAACATCATCTGTATCTGCTTCTTGGTGTACGTGGCACCGTTATCAAGTGTTATTGTTACTGGCATATTTTTCCTTGTATTTTTTATCACTGATTATTGTTAAGGTTCCGTCCACTGGATCTTTCATGATCCAATCTCCTTCCACAAGTCTCTTACCCTCTATGGTACAATGAAACTTATGATAGGGCATTCGAGAAGCACATGTGAAGTTACCTGCACGATTTTCTGTGTATAAAATAACTTCAGCTATGTTCTCTCTCGTAAATTGGATTGCGGTTGGCTCAGATTCTAACATTGATCTCTTTGAATCTCCAGGAAATCTCTACACCTTTCAGGGTAAGACCACTGAGTTCTACCTTCTTCGTAGTCTGACCAGCTGATGGACGATACTTGTCTGCGAACTTGGCCGTCTTGCTGGCGATCAGCTTGAAGGTATTCTCACGGATGATGCTCTGAGAGTTCTTCTCAATGGCTTCCCAATAGGACTTATTCTTGCTAGTCCGCTTGATATATCCAAGGATCCTAATCAGGTTCTCTGCTTTGATACCACCACGACTGATCTGTCCATGCTCAACATAGTCAGTCAAGGCATTGGTGATAGCTGTCGAGTCTGAGAAGAGGCCCTTCATAGTGGACTGTAGTTCAACAGTCTTATAGGAACCATGACTCTGAACGAGAATCTCTCGTGTGGGATAGTAATGGTCTCCGTAGATACCAATTCCCCGGAGGAACTGTTCTGCGCTGCTAACCTGAGTACGATGCTGACGGTTCTGAGAGTTTTGCTCAGCGGCCTTATTCTCCATCATTGTCAGGTATTCCTGAGCAACCTTGGCGATATACAGTCTTGCCTCAGCGTCAGCCAATACATAGGACGGCATGGCCTTTACGTTGTTCCTACATACGATAGGAATCTTCTTGAGGTTGACCAGGTAGAGATTGTCGTAAGCTTCGTTCATCTCTATGCAACCTACTGCTCTCAATCGACGGGCAAGGTTGCTACTTACCTTCACTCCAAGGAGAGGCATGTTGAGACGACCATCACGAATTATGTTTATGGTTTTTAAGCAGGTCAATCCTTCACGACGACCAGGCTCTACACCAAATTCATTCTCGGGAACGTCCACACTAACAAGAGCTTTATACTGCAGGCTCAGGTTAGCACGAGTCTTATTACCAACGATTGCCGTCACGGGGACGAGCTGATTCATGATATATTCGACACCTTCCGGCTTACGAGTTGATGAGGCCGTGATTCTTTCGTATCTACCAACCAGTTCTGGGTCAATCAAGATCTTAGCGCCATCCTCCACTAGGTCGTTCACCAGCTCAAAGACACTATATCTACGACCCTTTTTGTAGAGTCTTGGACAGGTCATGATATCGAAGTCTTGGTTGATGGTTGGTCTCCAGTTAGCGCTTTCATACATCTCTCCTGCCATGTTCTCCAGAGCATTAAGTCCGGATTCACCGTAGACGGAGTAGAATTGATCGATGAGTTTAGAATCACGTGTGCTCAGAACCAGGTCTTCAATAGTATCCATGTAGACTTTTGGGGTACCAATAATCATTACCAGGATTTCACGAAGGTCATTGATCTCATATGTCTGGAGAGGATTCTTGGTAGTAGTCTTGAGGATCACGTAGGCGTGAGTTCCTTGTACCTCTACCTCGTTCAGGCCATAGGTTTGGTAACACCTGATGGAGTTTGATACAACATCGAGAGTCACTATAAATTGTGCTCTCTGTTGGGATTTATTCGTTAAACGAACTTTCCCGTTTTCAATCGTTTGTGGGGTAATCTTAATTCTTGCTCCACTAATTAATACTTCGTTGTTCATACCTTTTTTTTTGTAGTTTATGTATGTTTTGTATTCACATATAAGAATTTAACCATTAATATCCTTATTAGTGATATGAAAAATAAAATCGGTAAATGGAATGAAGTAACTTACGAAACAATGACAGACATTTTTCGTAGATTCTTGGAGATGGAGGACTGGACCAAGGACATGGTTCTGGAGATTCAGGATCCTATTGCCATAGCGGCTGGGGACCATGAACGACGCATGTATCTTGGGAATAGAATAGGTATCGATGGCTGGGAGAAATATGACGAGCCTTATCTCGATTGCATAAAAGCAGTTACGGAGGTTAAAGGCGTCGACAGCTCAATCATGTTTGACAAAGATTATATAATCTTGTGCATGCTTGAGAACAAGAACCCAACAATAGTGCCTATCTTTACAGTTGATGAGAAGATGAGCAGAGCACTACTAACAGCTTTCTTTGGAGATCCGTCTATTGATGGTAGCTCCTTTGCAGACCTTATCGACACAAGTTCTCCTAAGTGGTATACAATCGGAGAAGATGGCAAGAGGTATGTTCACCTTGGGCCAGAAGCTTATAAAGAGTTTCCGATAGAAAAAAAGTTTATTAGGATAAGAACCCTAGACTATGAAACCTGGAAAAAAGATATTACTGGATTCCTAGAGGACGACCAACCTCTTCAGTATACTGACTTAGACCTACAAGAAATAACCCTCCTTAACCCATAGGGAGGGATTTTTATTTTTTGCGTTCGGAGAGACATGAAAGCCCTATAAGTGTATAACAAATAACAAAGAATTTAACAATGAATAAAGATGCAGTTTATGTGGTAAAACAACCAATACACTCAATTGTATCAATTGTTGTTGTAGACGAGGCAAAAACACCACTTCATCCATCAGCTCATGCAAACCTAGATCAGCTTGTGGATATGACAGATGTGATTTTTGTTTTCTCAGACAGATTCTCAGTAAGCGGTTTTATGCCTGACAAGTTTACTAACTTGTATAGAGGCTGTGCGTACATTCATGGAAGTGGGAATGTCCTAGGACGACCTATCTTCCAGGCTATGTTGTATGCACAGGAAATCTTTAGACGTCATGCTTCCTATGTGGTGACAGACCTAGAGAGACTTGGGAAGATAAGATTCCAAAATAAAGAGCTCTTACAAACTCTAACTGCCAGTGCCATCGTAAAGCCAATCCTAAGAATCAAGAGACTCAGTCCAGAGGAACTCTACTCGATATATCTCCCGGAGAAGGAGGAAGAGGAGGAGAAGACCCCATGGTGGAAGTTCTGGGAAACTGAACCTACAACAACTCAAGGGGAAGATAGAATCAATAGTAGATACTGTTCTGATTCTAATCTGATGTTCTTTAAACAGACGTTAGTGAAGATCTTCCTGAAGAATTATGAAGATAAGAAATTTATGAAATATATAAATACATTCTCAGAGGATGACCCAAGTTATCTATTTGCCTCGTATATCAGGGAGCTAGGCATAGATAATATTGATTCCTCCCCAGAGGAGCTAACTAACATTGGAGAACTATGATCAAGTATAAACAACGAGGCCAAAATGATACTTTCCCGGGAGAGGTCACAACATGGAAATATGGAGATGACGTCCCAGAGTGGTTAAGTGACATAGCTAAAGTGGCCAGCATAGATAATAATACTCATAGAATCTCCTTAGAGACGAGGGAGACTAATACTGGGGGATTCGAAATCCTAGATTCAAGTGGACAACATGTCTTGGCGAGACTAGATTCGAAAACCGACATCTTATGTAGGGATATTAGTTCGGAGGTTAAAGGAATTACTCTATTCTCCATGACCCCACGTCAATTTGACTTAATTTATGTAAGCTATGGACAATTATGATGAACTTCAATCGAAGATTAGCACGATTGAATCTGAGCTTGCCAAAGCCAAACTAGAACTAGAGAGCAGTAAGAAAGACGACTTCAAAGCAGAAGTAGAGAAATTCTTTGAAGCTGCCCTTGATGAGCAAGCTATTACTGGAATGGGACTTAGCTTTAATCTATCAGAAGATATGAATTTTGCTAAGGGGATGATAATTGCTCTACTAGGAAATGAATCAAGCGATGACTATGCTATGGCCAAGACTTATTTCAACTCTTTCAAATCTAAGTACCTAGAACTTAGTGAGAAGATTGCTGAAGTAAATCACATCAGGGCTAGTGTAGAAAACATGGTTCGTGTCTTCAAGAATGAAGTACACCTAGCGGAGGAGAAAAAGAGAAAAGCGGCGATTGAGAGTGACTATAGTCTCAAACCGGAGATCGCTGAGATTTGATAAATTTCTGACAAAGCCTGTGGGGAAACCGTCTGTGATGGATAGTTTTCCCACTTTTTACCTTATATATGAAATGAATAATAACACAACAAAAGTATGAAGAAAAGTAAGAATTGGCTATTGATTATTGTAGTAGTGATCGTAGCAATCTGGGTTCTCCCGGCCGCTTTAGGTGCACTAGGGAGTTTAGTATGTGTCAGCTTTTCCTTGATTGGATCGCTGATTAGTGTCGGATTCTGGGCTTTCGTAGCCTGGTTGTTATGGAAGCTTTGGAAGAAGGCTTAAGAGTAAAAATAAAAGAGGGGCAGCTTAATTGCTGTCGCCTTCTTTTTTATTTATCCACCAGATTATGTGGTCTTCGAGAGGTTTATCTGGTTCAAGCCCATATGTATTCCCGAATTTTGCTACGGAGGACTTAATCATCTCCTTTGTTTTCTCAAAGAACCCATCGATCAAGTCTTCATGGCCATCCATAAATTCCTCATACTCTATGTTGGTATATTGAGTAGGATTATATATGACTGTATATCCCATACAGGCCGAAGTGTATCGGAGTTCTAGATTTCTATCAACGGACACCCAGTAGTAATCATCTGCTCCATCAACGGCTCCTAAGAGATATGCTAGGTCTCTTGGTTCTACCTTATCGTAGTTCCCTGGATAATCAGGGTTTCCCCATGCCCAGTGAACGTACTTACCAACATCGTCCTTAGCTTCTTTCAAGATAGCTAGTTCATTATTGGCGTGCCAGAAGAGATGGTGTTTGCTGTAGTAGGCGTTCTTAAGTTTCTCTAAGACGTCTACATTACATTCCTCTATGGGATTTCTGGGGTTACCGTTTTCATATTGATCACCAAAGATATCTAAGATAAATCGCCCAACGGCTTTCGACCTAGACTTTCCAGCTTTACAATGAATAACGAAGTCCTTTCCTAAGTTCCTTTCAATGAAGGTAACTATCTGAGCTCCCTGTCCACCAGTCATGGCTTTCATCCAATGTCCTTTGTAAGGATAATCACCCGGTCCGGGGACATCATCAAACTCTATATTAAAGACGTTCGGAGAATCGGAGAGGATGTGATCATTATCGAAGTCATCCTTATCCTCTTCCAGTCGATACTTGATACAGTCTGGGGAACCTTCAATAGAGATAAAGGCTGTCTTAGTGGGATCTCTCTTGTATATTTCTTCTCGGAAATCTACTTTCGAGTATACACTTACTGTTTTCTTTTCCTTCATGGTAATTCCTCTATTCCTTGATCCAACCAATCAGCCACTATATGGCGGTGACAGAAGTCACCCGGTTTCTCGTAGCATACCAGAGCAATTTCTTCCCTACCGCCCGCTAGTTTCTCTAAGTTCTTTAAAACTGACTCTTTGTCTAGGACTCCAAGTCTTTCATGTAGGAACCTCTCAGTGTACCTTTCGGGTGAACCACCACGATTCTTGTATTCATCATAGATATCCCAGGAAGGAGCCAAGAGTTTATACTCAGGGTACTCCCAGCCTGGAACAGCTTTCCCACATATAGCAATAGGCATTATCTTGTCCGTATCTATTGACTTAATGTAAGCGAAATAGGTTGTCCAAATCTTCATTTCTTTTTCTTTAAGGCCCGCCAATTGGGTACTTCATCCTCCGCACCAGCTTTGATGTTTATAGCTGGTTTAATGAAGTACAAGATGTCGGCGGTCGGTTTAATATTCTCAATGATTTCCTCCATTGGTTTATATGCCATAGGGGATTCATCGATTGTACTTATGTTGACGGACGTCGAGTAGATACCTTCCATAGACTTTTCAAAGTCCTTTAACTTCAAGGTATCTTTTGCCTTTGCTCTCGACATAACACGCCCTGCGCCATGTGAGCAGGAGTAGTTCCAATCAGGATTTCCTTTCCCCACACAGACTGCCATACCGTCTCTCATGTTGAATGGGAGAAGGAATGTCTCATGAAGATTAGCTCGTACGGCACCCTTTCTAATCATAGGAATACCATCAACTGTATCAAAGTCTATATAGTTGTGAGTAGTAGTTACCACCCCAACTTTCTTAGCCTCTTTGACAATCCCTTGATAAATCTCCTCAGCTAAGCGAAGGATAGTTTGATGATTATAGGCTGCATAAGCCTGTGCTATTACCATATCTGTCAGGTAGTAGCGAAGATCTTCTCCTTCCAAGTAGCCAGGATTTCCCTGAGATTTATACTCGGCTATAGCCTTGTCTATCTCCTCACGAATCTTAGTTTTATCTTTGGTTCTTTCGCGAACCTCTCTTGTGATTTGTCTTTCGACTTGTTTATCGAGTTTAACTTTATTGGCTATGTCGTGCCACTTTCTCCATACCCTCTGGCCTAGGTTTCTAGAACCAGTATGAATGGTAACGGCCTGGATTGGTGTCATCATATCTCCTCCTACACCACCAAAGATGGCAGTAGATGGAGAAACGCCCGTTCCATACTCGATAAAGTGATTCATTTTTGTTACTTAAATACAATCTTATTATTATGTTCTTTTAGGAATAATCCTTTTCCAATTTTGTATTTCCATAGCTTTTTTATATTTTCTATCAATATATAAATCGCTATCTATATACAATTTATGAGCAATAATTACAGCACTCTCATTTTTTATAACAATGTTGTAAACATTATCTCTCTTATTTCTATTTACTTTTTTATCTATGTTTAGCTCTTTCTTCAAGAATTTTAAAAATTCTTCTTTTAAAGACTCACTTTTAGTAACTAAACTTACAAAGGGTTCTGGATTTTTAGCTCTTGTAAATCCAATACTACCATCACCATCTATTACTCCTCTCCAGAAAGAATATTCATCGTATTCTACTTTTGGAGTAGAGGCATTTATCGTTTTATCTGATGTTGGAAATCCAAATGAGATCAACTTATCTCTGAACTCTTTTCTATGGTTTGTAAAAATTTTTGTTTTATATCCATTTTTGAAATTGGTATTTCTAGTTCTTTCACGTATTCCAGAATTAGGAATCACGCTGAATAGTTTCATTACAATATCTTCGTCTTTTTCACCAACCTCAAGAGTCACTTTACCTCTATTTCTAGTAGTTAGATAAAGTGAACCATCAGTTATGAGCAGACCATAGATATAGCTTTCTATTTTATCCATTCAATTTAATTAATTTTATGTATTTAAGGCTAGATCATTTCTGTCTAGCTCTGCCAGTTCTTAGTTCCTGACAGATCGGAGCACACCTTCAGCCTTTATAGACTGCTCAAGTCCCTCTGCTCTCTACGGGGGTATTTAAACCTTCCCTCGGCGGTTAGCATCACAGCTTTCCCCGATATGGACGAGTTTTACAACTACTAGCTATTAACTAGTATGGAGGCAATCATTTCCTCACCTCCACCGATAGTTCCTATTGATTTATAGAATGTGGCTGGATCTATACCAACATCCTTCATCCATTCCTCCAAGTCATCTTCGTCTTGGAATTCTGGGACTATTGTTAGACCACCTGTTTTCTGATAAGCCTTTCTTAAGGACTCTCTAAGGAATTTTAAGAAATCCTTAACCTCAAACATCCTTTGTTCCTGAAGTCTCTTCCCTAAGGGGAACGTTTTCTTCAGGCGGTGTTCGAAAAGTGGATATTTATCGGCCGGAATAGGTTCGCTCATAAAAAGAGCACTAATGGAGCAACCTAGGTCGCAACCAACATGATCAGGATTAACCCAATCTCCGAGAGGAGCAGTAAATCCAATCACTATTCCTTCTCCTGAATGCACGTCAGGCATCACTCTAACCTGTTTTCCTTCAAATGCTTTGTTTCTACAGACTTCGTAAATGGTTTCCATAGCTCCAGGTTCTACATAGTCTGTGAATATTTTACAATTAAAATTCTCTAGTTCAATCATAGTCATCAAGTGATCTTTCTTGTTTTCTATACTCTGCCATTCTCTCCTCGTATTTAGTACCAGCCAAGAATCCTTTTCTGAAAGCAAAATTCATGGCCTTTGTTACGATGGAGTTTATATCCAGTCCCTCTGCAATAAACTTCTTGACTGGTTCGTCAGTATCCTTGAAGTGATTCTGCAGGTCTGGTTTCTCTGGTTCTCTAATCATTGTTTATTTTCTTTTGGTTTATAGAACGGACAATTCATATAGGCTAGTGGACTATGTTCAAAGCATTCACTTTGATTCCACGCCTCAGCACAGTTTCCTGATTCAATGCACATTGTTTAGGTATATATTACTTAAAATTAGCCAAGTTACTACAATCTGGCACATATGTACTATTTGATCTGTCCAAAGACTAATCTTTTTTTGATTTGCTTTTAGATCGTCTATTATGTAGTGTGCCGTTGCATTTAATACAAATATTACGGTCACAGTCTCATTAATTCCCTCCCATCCCCAAGTTATAACTAAGAATGGAAAAAGAATCATGATTGACCACGACATACTATGGATAGCTAGTGCCATTTTATAGTCGTTCTTATAAAGATCGTCAGGGGCGTTCTTTTCCCACCAACACCTCTGTTTCATACTGCTTAGGCAGATTGGTTGTAACACAAAATCATCAATGATATGTGCTAGGATCATAAATAGTAGGAGCTTAGTCATCACTTATTAGCAATAATGTAACATAACACTACAATTCCAGCTACCATAACTGCTGGCCAGAATAACCAGGCTCCAACTGGGATTAGATTCCTTTTCCACCAAGAATCAGCTTCTTCAACTAAGACTCTTCCTATAATTAGAGCCCAAATTCCAAATACTAGATAAAGTATTGTTGCAATGATAATAGTTAGCATAATACTCTTGTTATTCTATTTAAAAATTTAACAGGTTCTCGGTTTTCGAAGTAGAATAGGAGGTCGTAATCGTCGGGCTGAGGAGGAATACCATGTAGGTCTTCATAGATTTGAGCCATATAATTCTTCGTCACTCCTTTCATTTCATAGGTTCCGTCAGAGAACTCCTTGAGGTATGCTCTGACACTCTGATCTGTAACTGTCTTGTATTCGACTGACTTCAGGAAGAATATCTGAGGATTCACGTAGGTCTGTTGTTCGGCAGCTACCCAATCACGAACCTCTAAGAGGCCTTTCCAATCGATCTCTACTGGATCTGGTCCGAGGGCGAAGATAATTTCGTCGTTATCACGGGTAATAATCTCTCCCTTATCTCCAATGAATTCTTTAATCGGTCCAGCAGCCTTGGTTATCATCCACTTCTCAATAGTCATCTGTCTGGAGGGATTTGTATTTCCAAAGACAACCACTCTAAGGTGTTTACTCTTCTTGATGTAATTCTTCACTGACTCCGGACACTTATCCCCAATGATAGCATCAACCCACTTATCGTAGAGTTCTTTAGGTTTCTTACCTTCCTCTGGTCCGACCGGAACTCCTGTGAAGAAGTCTGGAGAGATAGAAGATAGGGCTTGGTAATTAGCTCGAGACATATCTATACTCAGATAGTATTGCCCTACCTTACTTTCATTATAGATATTATTCTTTGGGAGTTTCTCGGGGATATAATCAAACTCCTTGTTCGTAGCGGAGTACTCTTGAAGATCTTTCTTATTGAAAACATCATACCAAGGACTCTGCAAAATACCTTGTAATAGAGCTTCTCGACCTTGGAAGTAGGAATCTATAAATGCCTTCGGATTTCCACCAAAGTCTTTCTCTACTCCTTGGAGAATCTCATCCCAGAGGGTTTTAGTTTTAAACATACCCTCATAAAGGTTCACCAGGTATTCAAAAGGACCATCTTCCATAACTGTAATTGGAAGTTTCATGTCCTCAATAAATCTGTACTTTAATTCTCTATTTTCTATCATATCATAGGTAAGGGGAACAAAAGAGAAAGGAAGTGTTTTATACTTCCTCTATCTTTCTTATCTTAACATCACTCCATATATCCATAGGTGCTCCTACTGGTGTAAGGATATCCACACGATTAGTAAACCTTGGATTCATAGTATCATGTACGATGTACCGACCATTGATTCGTTTGTTTCCTTTAACGACGGTCAATTCAATAATGTTCCCGTAGCTGTACTTATCAAGTAAGTCTCTACTAACGGCAACCCACCGAATTTGTCCTCGCTCAAGTTTCTTTAGGTCTATCTTACTATTATCCGCAGTCACTAGTGGATCTTCATCACATTGTAATACCACTGGATTATACTGAGTAACTGTTACTCTTCCTCTGTGTTTCTTTTTCTTCTGAGCAACCATAGCCGGTTTGATTGTTTTCTTCACGGCTGGTTCTTCCCAGAGTAAACACTCATCTATGGCTTCAGGATCAGGTCCATCATACTTACCAATGGATGCAATAGCTCCCTCCAGCCACTCTTTCTCCCGTTGTTCCTTGCTTTTAGGTTTGTCGGGGTTCAAGTTATGCCCGAATAGACAAAACATGAACATAACTGTTAGGGTGAACATTAATCTGTCGTCCCTCTTTTCATCTTTTGTCATACTTCTTGGCAATTATTTTAAGTTCATCATTCTTGCCATTTAAAGTACTCTTTAAGAGTGCGTCGGCAAGTAAAATTAGCGTATCAACTCCGACCGTATTTTTTACTTTCGGAATATTCTCTTCTGTATATACCGTTCCATCGGTATCTTTATTATTAAACTGGAAAGAGGTATTTTTGTCCATTTTAATGGTCCTCTTTTTCAGTCGCTGTACGTAATACTGACAAGTTTCATTTACGAAACCTACCATCTCATCAATGACTTTACGTCTTTGTATGTCGAACTTTGCCCAGTTCTCATACCTTTTTCTGAAATAATTTTCCATATTATTCTTCGTTTAATTATTCTACTATATATAAGGCGCTGATATACTTTTCAGACGGTCGAAATTAAAATACAGGACTCGACACCTCCTTTCAAAAGATGTTGTCGTCTCTGTATACACAAACACAAACTACTTAAAACTCACTAAAAACCGGAACAATTATCATCGTTAATCGTTATTACATTATTAGTTTTCACATTAATAAGGGTTTGAAGGGGAAGACCTAAATCTCCCCTCCTATAATTAATTTTTCGAAGTCTTCCAAGCTAAGCTGTGTACCAGCTGCTCCAGCATGACCTCCTGCTTTGTCTGCTCCGAAACGACTTTGTAGGTATTCGCCACAGTTGAATTCTGGTCGTCTACCATTTTCCATGTACATACCGAGCGTGAAGTATACACCGCCCGTAGTCTCGTCGGTTTTTCGATTGGCAGTCATGTAGATGTCATAGTCATCCTTAACTGAATCGAAAATCCTAGAACCCATGCTATTGGTCAGGATACAAATTCCTTTGTATCTTCCTGCAACAGTGACAGGGAATGAATACGTCTTCACGGCGGCCTTGAATTGCTGCTTCTCATACTCATTGATCATTCGACCGGCCTCTAACATGTGATCCATAGAGAAACCATCAGTCATAAAATTATCGAAGTTCTCATAGATCTTGTCGAAGTTCATTCCGTACTGTGCTTTTAGCGCGAGTTGGAATGGAACAATCTCTATGTCCCAGCTGAAACGTCCATGATCCCAGACGTCGTAGGCAGAGAGATATTGGATAGTCTTCGGAGGTTTAGCACCTCTGGTAAAGAATTCCCAGGCAAGTTCACACGCCCCCTGACCAATTCGTCTCAGGCCATCAATATCGTTATAGCCGTTGCTATCAGCGAGGTTTAGGGCAGTTACATGATGATCAATCCAGATCACGTCTACATTTCCCTTTAACCATTTCATAATGTTGGGAGGGAATGATATGTCAACCAGAATGGCAGCATCAAACTCCATCTCATCGAACTTAGGCATTGGATCACCGTGTGTCCATCCTAGCATCTCAATTTCATCCCAATAATTCTCCTTAGTGAGGGCCCACTTAGTGACTCCCGCACTGAACAGTCCATCGTAATCTACTCGATGGTAAACTATAATTACTTTTTTCATATTATATCAAGGAAGGTAGAATCTCCGTCGTAGACTCTCAGAAGGATTAACTCTTCATTGAAAGCGGTTCTCTCAATGTTTTCTTGAGTCACCACCATGCCACTCCAGGTGGAGATATCTTCGAATACTTTATCCGTCCCACCAACGGTAGCGAAGTCACACTCTAAGAGATTGGAGATAGTCTCTCCATAGCGTTCACCAAAGAAGGACTTCTGACTATCCGTCAAGTCGCGAGCTACAAACAGGGCTATGGCTGTGTGGAAGTAATTCCTGATGTGCTCGGGATCTGAGAAGAGAGGATAGGATTTCATCTCCTTAAACTCCATTTTCTCCTTAAACTTGTCCTTCGAATAGAGAATTCTCTCATTGGCTTTCTGTCGATCGGGAGTTGAGATAGCTGAGCAAAGACTGCGTTCTGCCTCTTTGATTTCCCACTTCCAAGTGGCAGCCTCTAAGACACAATCTGATAATGTGTCTATGTACCTGTCGATCAGTCCATTGGCAGCCTCCAAGGAATCAAACCAATAGTCATCAGCCTTAGTCTCGGCACCAACCCAGAAGTCTTTCCATGGGGCTGGGATCTCTAATTTCTCAGCAGTCTCCCTGACTTCCGCATATTTTCTACGGCAATGCACCTTGTACTTGTCCAGCTCTAGTGTTACGTCTATGAGCTTATCTTGGAAAGCACTAATTTCACGTCTGGCTGCATTTGCCTTCTCAAGTTCTTTCTTCTTAGTACTTAATAGTCGATCTAATTCATCGGTACTAATTTCTTTGTTCTTGAATTTCATTTGTCTTGTTTTGTTATTTGTTTCTCAAAGGTAAGGGGAACCTATGACTTTGTAGGTCTAAATTCCCCTTAGTGAATTCCTTCGTAAGTATGGCAGCTAGGAATTCTTTTGTCTAAGTTTGGTATAACTCTGCTTCCCTTTCGCCACTGACGAGGGATCAATGAGTCTCCAATACCTATTATTTTTGTTTTCAAATATGTTATCCGCGTACTCTGGAGGACGTTTATCGCTTTTAGAAGTTTCATGTACGGATTCTCCATCCTGCTTTATTCCAAAAGCATTGTCCCAAGAAACGTCAAATATGTCGCCTGCCTTACGACCTGTTAATGAGAGTGGTGATATTCCTCCACCATTCTTTACTAGTCGGATGATAATATACATATTACCTTCAATATCAATGAAGTCCGACTCTTTTACTTTTTCCGATCCTTTAAAATCCCCTGTTATCATAGTCCAAGGAACATCTTCTCCCTTCTTATAGCCCTGATAAGAGCCTATTCCCTGAATATCATTCTTTATGGATATTCTGAGGGATACAAGGAAGAGTTCCGCATCTAAGAAGTCACCACCTGGGGTTTGGATTATATTCTTATCGGAGGTATTCTTGAAACCACTAAGCTTCAATACCATGTACCGAATTGATCCTCTCCATTCTTCCAAGGCGGAAGTTGGATACGTACTCAGGTCTAGGTTATCAAAGACCTTTTTCTCAGGATCAAACTGTCTCCAGGCAATGATGTCAGCTGGGAAGATGATGAGTTTTGGCTTATATTCAATTCCGAAATACTCACACATCTTTTCTGAGAGGAACTTCTTGTGACCTATCTCACCGGTCTGATGAGACATTATCACAGAATTGAACTTCTCCGTCTGAACAACCTTTTCCAGCTTATAGACTGTCTTAAGTCCATTCTCGTAGAGGTGTCCAGGGATGAGTTCTCCACTAGAATCCTCTACGGCAGGGAGGGGAAGTCTTGGCTTCTCAAGACGTTGATCGAGGAAGGATAGATAGCGATCCGTTGGGATAACATCTATCCTATCTCCCTTTAATCTAACGTAATGTGTTGCACGAGACCTATAGTGAAAGACGGGATATCCTTTCTCATCTTTCCCCTCGGTTACTCTAATCGTATCAGTATCGTTATAACAATACATCCCTGCCATTACTTAAGCTCATCTGCTGTGATAGCTGCCTTACCAGTACCGTACATTTCTTCGAGGTCCTTGGCAATACCACGGAGTTCCTCGCTGGTTTCTTTATTAATCCTAGAGATTTCTGCACGAGCTTCTGCTCTCTTCTGAGCAGCTTCACGTATATTCTGGGCTGATGTCTTGAGGGCCTCCACAACACTGGTATTAGCCTGACGATAGGCATCGAGATCGATGATATCACGCATGGCATTCTCCTCTACCTTGATGGTGATGTTCTTCATGTTCTCAGCATTCTGAACAATCATCTTATTGTGCATATCCTTGATGAGCTTCTGAGATTCTGCAATCTCTTCACTTCTCTGGTCAATGATAGCAATGGCGATAGAGGTTTCCCACTCTGGGAGCACATGATTCCTGATGTTCTCCGCACTGGAGGCCAGGATCTCAGTATTATCCTTCATCTTCTGGATCTGCGGGAGAAGGATGTGGCCATTATATTGAGCTGCCATGAACAGCTGGTGACCACGCTCGTCGATCTTCTCAAGAAATCTCTTCTTAGAGATAAGTTCCTGATCAGACCACTTGCCCGGAGTTTCCTTGTTTTCCTCAAGCATTCTGTTATACTCGTCCTCAGTATCCTTAAAGAGCTGAGCGAGGGCAACGTAATCCATACCAAGCTGCTCTATATAGGAGACAGTCTTTCTCTGAATCTCGTCCAAGGTATTGTAATCCTGGAAGAGGTCAGCCTGTTGTGTTGCCAGAGAGTCAGAGACACGGCCAATAGTCTTCTTAGCGGATTCGTGTTTCTGAATGAGTTTATCTACACGAGCTGCTGCCGGGACTCCGATAAAGGGGAGTTTGGCTACGAATTTCTTCCAACCGGTCAGTTTGTCGGGATCTGCGAGCTGAGACTCATTAATGACGTCTACAATCTCCTGAATATAACCACCGACAGGACCGGCCTTATCTATCTTGTTCATTTCCAGCAACTTCGCCGAGCACTCACTCTTTGTGGACTCAAGCTTAATGCCGAAAGATGACAAGGTCTTCTCGTCTTTTACGTGGCGAGTGATCTCACGACACCGAGCAACTGCCTCTGGAGACAAGCTACTGACGTCAACGCGACCATCTTCACCAACAACACGACTAAGTTTCACCAATGCGTCGTCCGCACTTTCTCTTACTGTTTTTACAATTTCGTTTGCCATACTTTAAAATAGTTTATGTTTATCACACCTATAAGGAAATTAAAACCCAAGGATTATTCCAAGGGTTTTGTCATGTCATACTTATAAAGTTCAGCCGGAGAGACGAGATGTTTCTCGAAGAATTCCTTACATCTCTTCTTTCTAAACTCTAGTTCTCCTTCTGGAGTTCCATAAGTTTGCTGAAGCCAGCCGTAGGAAGAAAGTTCTTTCTTTTTCTTCTTCTCAGATTTCCAACGTTTCTTGATCTTCTCAAGGAGGGCAGCCTCTTCTTTCAGTTCTTCACGAAGTTTGATCATCATGGGCCAATCCTCCATGAATTCAATGATTTCATAGGTCTGTCTCTCTTCGGGTTTTAATTTCTTAATCCATTCCCGCTCGTCTTTGGTGGGTCTCCGGATAAGACGGCCATTATCGTCCTTGATATAGAAATAGTCGGAGTCGATAACATAATAGTTCTTAAGGAGGTAGTCTATGACATCGTCCTTAGCTTCATCAATGTCAAGCATGGACCAACCTTCGGGGATCCAATCATAAGTGTCACCCCAATCTTTATTTGCCGGACTTGTATTATCATAAATAGACAATTCTCCTCCCATGCCAGAACTTTTCCCGGAGTCAATAGACTCAAGGTCCTTCAAGATGTCGGCCACACTCTTTCCGTAGTTTCTAAAGATGAAAACTTCTGAGGATGAGTTGGTAATGACATCTGTCTTACTTCTTACTCTTCTTTTTGCCATGTTGTATCCTTTACTTTACTTTTACCAAATGCTCTCTTTAAGTGCTTCTCAGTATCAATCAGACCACAAGGGCCATGGAGATACTCTATATCAACGGCAGTCCCATCGAAGGTATCACTGAAATCTGCCGTAAAGATATCCGGTTTCTTTGGGTTATTCCTAGTTCCAAATGTACCAAGACCTTCTAGGTAATCATACCAAGTTTCCATGACGGTTTCCCAATCACCGCTCTTTTGGATTCGGTACGATTCTATAACCTCGTCGTATTTGTTGATCATGTTCTATAGTGTTCTATGAATTTTCTTTTATTCTTCTTCATCCACTTCTCTATGACCTCAACACAGCTGTTCCAGTGGTCAAGTTCTCCGTAGGCCTTTCCAATCAGCTCATTCCAGGCAGGATCTGCCAGAACTTTATCCCAAAACTCTTTATCCTTCTTCTCAAGATACTCCTTAACTTCTGTCACTGTATGACCAAAATCAACGAGTACTTGGAGAGTTGTGGTACTAATCCTCAAGTTAGCTGACGGAGGAACAGCAGCTGGAAGTCCTAACCCTGAGGGAGGTCTCATTATACGCTTGATGTCCTCCTTGCTGTGATACACTTTCACATTCTTGGTTAAGGAGGTCTCTACGTATTCTTTGTTCTCCAGGTCAGACTCCTTGAGATACTCCATGAAGTCATCCCAGTCCTGAACCTTCATTATAAAAACCTCAGAACTACTGTTAGTGATTACGTCTGTTTTGCTTCGTACTCTAAACATTTCTGTACACTCATATAATATCGTTCCACTTTCTCATATTCTGGCCAAAGCTTCTGAAGGTCTTTATCAGATTCTAGGTTGGCCATCTTATCTTGCATTTCCTGCCATCTCTTCTCCCAATGGTCCTTCAGCCAACCCCAGAAGAGATTCTTTGGGGAATGTCCAGGCCAAGCTAAACATTGGATATAGTCTGGGTTAGTCATAATCCACCTTCTCTTCTCCTGGAAGGCATAGTCCAGGTCAATGGCTAGGTAACCGTCGGGGAGACATTCAAAGGGTTTATGCTCATCAATAACATCACTTGCTTCAGACTCATAGTCTTCCCAATCCCAGTAGTAACAATCGTTCTTAGTGGTTTGGTTATCATAGACTTCAACTATTCCTCCCATCCCTGAAACGCGACTGTCCTCTTCCTTTATTTTCTCTAGGAATCGTTTCATTGCCTCCGGACTCTTATCACTTTTTATGATGAAGACCTCCGACGAGGAATTAGTTATGACATCCGTTTTGCTCTTGACTTGCATGATGGATTTGTGTAATATATGATTCTACTTTTCTCAAGTATACGTCGTTCCAAGAACCAAGAGGTTACTTTCCTAATAGCCAGATAGCTAAGTTCATCTAATCCGACAATGTAGTGGGGCGTGATTTCACCATGTTCGTTATCATAGTTAATCTGCTTCACCCCTAATACGATGGCCGATGCTATCTTGGGTAGTTTGTACGGGTCTATCTCTTTGACTTCGAGATCTCCAGGAAGTCCAAGTTCGTCGGAACCCTCTATACAATCTTCCTTAGTCAAGAATACGTAAAACTTTGGTTTTAGAACATCCTCTTTAGTCCAAGCGATGTACATTTCTTATTAATCCAGCTTTTCCAACCCAGACCATAAAACTCCTTCCTGACTTCTCGAATGAGATTGTCAACGAAATCCAGGTCAATCTCATCAGGGAGTTTAGAAGAGGCCATGGCGTCTTTCATTTCCTGATCGCGAGAGGTTAAGTACTTCATCAAGTCTTCATAGACGATATCGCCATTCCTAATCTGAAGCAACCAATCTCTGTCGATCCCTCGGCGGTCTATCTTAACACCTTCACCACGGGCAATCTCAATTCCCATGGCAAGGAGTCGGGCTGAGTGCATACCATTCTTCAGGTCATAGTGACCTTTCTTGGCCAGGTTGAAGCGCTCTTCATTGTGATGTTTGCTCCAGTCGTGATACTCCTTATACTGCTGACAATAGGTCGAATAAGCATCCTTGTTATAGGATACTAGGAGTACGGCTTTCTCACCTTTGGGGATAGAGCTTAAGCGCACCTGATTTGACGTATCCTTCTCATTGACAAGACCTTTATAACCAAAAGGCTGTTCTACATCATCCCAGAATTTCTCTACCTCATCCCAACAGATAATACTTCCGTAGGGGTCGTAACCGAGGAGTGAATATCCTTTCTCCATTCCGTAATGGAACAAGGACTTCAAGAAGGGGTTAGAGAAATCATCCTCTACCTTTTTATCGAAATCCTCGGTACAGAACTTCTTCAAGTCCTCAAAGCATCGAATATTGTATTCGAAATAGAGGTGTGCTGGGAAGTCATAGTACATGTCGTAGCAGCAAATCATCTTATCAAGATTCACCAAGCCACAATACTTCTGGAGGAGGCCATGATTCTTGAGCCAGTTGACTACGGTATCAGAACCGCCTTCTTTCTCGTACATAATGAATTCCAAGACACTCTGTTGCGGACCCTCAATGGGATGAACAATTTTCTTTTTGAGGTTCTGTGCCTTCTCAATCTGAGTTTTTGCATAACCCATGAAAGATCCGAAACACTTCTTCGTTACGAACTGATCTCTTTTGGAGAGAATAATGTCCATAACGGGATGCTTATAGAGGATCTTGTCTTCAGGGACATACAGTGACTCTAAGACGTTTGGATTTGACTTAATGAGAAGATCCATGAACTTCCTCAATGAGAACCACGAATCGTCGTTCGTCGCATCATGAACGTCCTCTGGGAATTCTAGGCCATGTCCGAGAAGAGTGTCATGGGGTTCTATGTAGACACCTCCATGGTCTTCATCCGATTCTGGCCGATCCAGTCCATACAACTTACTTCCTCTTACATACTCATACAAGAGAAGTCCTTTCTCTCTAAGATACTGAAAGTCAATCTTTCTCTTTAGGGGTTCCATTTTAATGATGTGAGTCATATTGCTTAATAAATTCTTCTAAGTATGATGTTACATCCTTATTCGTCTTCTGTTTATCTTTAGGAATCAAGTGGGCCTTAGCGAAGACTTGTTTAGTCCATCCATTCTCATGGCCGTGATTGTTTCCTATCTTGACTCCCTTCTCTCTATCGATCGCATATACTTTATGAGTATAACAATTTCCGTGAACCTTGGCGAAAACAATATCACCTTCCTCCAGAGAATATAGCTCTTCCTCGTCCTTTATGGGGACTAGAATAACCGGTTCTCTAGATTTCAGGATAGGCTCCATTGAATTGCCCGGCTCTCTACTAACGATAATTTCTCCGTTTTGGAGTCGTTCAATTTTATTTTGTACGTAATTCATATTCACCAATAAGGATTATAGAAAAGAAAAGGAGTACTTTTAATACTCCTTTCTAAAATCTTTATCAAAATAGTCGATCCTGTGGATCAATTCTCTCCATTTCTCCCTCATGGTCTCCTCATTATCAGTGCTTTTGAATCTTTCGCTGGCAGACATTCCAGTGTCGTAATACCTGAATATGTAAAGCTCCTTTCTAGGATTCCAGCTTTCTTCGTTTTTATCCGTCCTGTCTAAGTCATATTCGATACGAACCTGTATACTTTGATGACGATCCTTTGTTACCATATTCTCATATCTTTTTTCTAACATGAGAAAGGCTCTTTTAACAACGTCATCAAAGCTCCACCCAAGCTCTACTTTATCGTGAGACTCATTTACTCCTTTATCAGGAGCAGGTAGTGGTGGAGTAGCTTCCTCTTTTTCTTTTGGCTTAGGAAGTGCTATTTCTTTTGCTAATAATTCCTTCTTGTAGGGACAGGTCTCACTTGGACATAAGTGTTTACAGAATGCTTTAAAAAGTCCCATTCTTATTGAACCCAAACTTCTTCATCATAGTAACCTTTATCCAGAGCGTTCAGGAAGAATCTGATTTCCTTTGAGGCACGACAGGGTGTGAAATTGTTAGTATCAACACCTACATCGAGTCCGAAAGGTTTGATTCTCTGACGTCCATGAATATGTCCAAAAAGCGCACACTTAGTACCAAACTTAAGTCTGGCATTGTTCGTAGCTATAGGTTCGTGGCCTAGAGTGATCTTTTGACTATCCTTGAAAGACGTATAGAGATCCGTCTCGAAAGGTTCATCTGAGAACTGATCGAATCCTTTCTCACAAAGAATCTCTCCATACCTCTTAACGTCTCCGTCATATTTCTCCTGGATATCTTTCTTTTCGTAGTTCCCTAAGACTAGAAGAATCTGTCCATTGAGGTACTTCACCATATCTAAGTTACCGAAGTCTCCTAGGTGATAAACTTTGGAGTTAGGACGTACAACCTGATTCCATTTCTCGATCATGGTCCAGTCCATCTCTTCAACATTCTTGAATGGTCGAACACTCAACTCTAAGGTTCGCTCTGAGCCGAAATGCGTATCGCTCGTGAAGAACGTGTTAACACTTCTGTCAGTGGTTTCTAGGTCAGACTTAATTCGTTCTTTTAACTCTTTAATACAGTCTTCAAGATTATCGTGGACTGCATATAAGCCAGAATTAGCTAACCTATACTCCTCAGCCTTGTGAACTAAGTACCTTCGAGTATGAATCTCTGGGTGGATACCGAGAATAATTCTCTTTCCACGAGCCAGGTTTTCCATGAGCTCGATCTTTGTGGTCTGAGCATAATCTCGTCCCTCTATCTTTTCTTCCTCGGGTGGAATCCAGAATAGAACGTAGTCACTAACCCTAAGAGCCTTGGTTTCCCAATCTACCTGTTCATTCCAGTCGAAGGTTGATTTATCTAGGGATTCTCGACGAGGGCTTATAACAGTTACTCCTTCACCGAGATCAGGTACATCATTCTTTTGCCAATCATGAACCCCTTGAATAGGTCCTGCTAAGAAGACATAAATACTGTCTTTCTTCTGACCTGGGATAATTGGATTTGGCGCTTGAATAAATCTACTCATGCGTGTATGAATATATCTGTCTTTTCAACACCAGCCTGACCAGACTCAATACCATCCAAGGTAATCTTGAAATCCAAGGGCTCATCACGATTCTGTACCTTCTCAATGAGCTGATCCAGCGTGAGATCTGTGTCCAGGATGAATGGAATTACTCCATTGGTACCTACGATCTTACATTTCTCTAGGGTCAGAAGCTTGTTACCGTCCAGGAAGTCAAAGAGACTCTTGAAGTCAGTAGCATGAGTGTTAACGTGATTTACGAACGCCTTCATAGCATCGTCTTCCGTTGCAGCTTCTACAACAACTGATGGCATTTTATCCATCACATAAAACATTGCGAATAATTGTTTCTTTTGATTATCCATATCTATAATTCTTGATAATATCTTCTCCGCTATATACTTTATATTCTACACCATTAAGGCGATAAACTCTTTTTGGTACTAGAACCTGAAGATTCTTGACTGTGAACTCTACTATTTTAGGGTCCTCAAAGAAGGCAACCTTTCTTTTTAAGAGCTCAACTGTTGGGAACTTATTTGTTCCTAAGTTTGCAAAGAGTAGGGTATTCTTCCAAGTGTCGGGATCTAAGAGAATCAGGGAGGCGATTTCCTTCCATGCATTGACCTTAGTAGGGCTGTCCATGACAATTCCGGTCCAAAGAGGGTCTCGCCTAATTCCTATTTCGCTTGTCCTACAACTAAAGTACACCGTATCTAATCACGTTTTTAAAGTCATTCCAGTTTCGTGTGCCGGTCATCATGAATGCATAATAAGCACACTCTTCAAAGTCCTTGCACCACTCATCTAGGTTTGCATTGATTTCAATCCATTCCCAGGCAGTATCGCTGACCTTGATTCTGGGTTTACTTCTTCTCCAAGATTCGACGTCTTGGAACCCAGCTCTCATAGCTCTAGCCTCTGGAGATGTGTTTCCATAGTACATTCTAGAGAAGCCATTGAGCTTAGCTTTAACACCATCCATGCCTCGAACTGTGGAAGGATCAATCTCATCCTTCACGAAGTCTCCGGATTTTGTCTTACTACACTTATAGATAGGTCCATAAGCCTCAATGACACGAGCAAAATCTCTACCTATCATTACATAATCTGCTCCCAGGGCAATGGCTTTAATGATATCAGAGGGACATGTTATTCCTCCATCAGCCACAATCTTAACTTGCTTTGGGAGAGTTATGCCTCCTGTCTTCTTGAAATTCTTAATGCCCTCAAGGAGAGATGCCATTGGGTAGTGGAATCCATACTTCCCACGATCTACTTGTGAGCCAGAAGCTATCCCAACGCGCATATAGTCAAAACCAGCGCGAGCATATTGAGAGTATACTTCTGGAGTACCTATGTTACCGCCCATGACGATGACCTGTGCGCCATACATCCTCTTAAGATCTCCACATAGGTTGATTAGTCCTTGGTCATGTCCATTCCCCGAATCTATGCAGATATGGTACTGAGTATTTCCTCCAATCCTATTACGATTCAAGAACTCTGCTTTGACTTCGTTCATGGAGAATGCACAGAATACCCACTGACATAGTTCGAGTCTTTCCGTGAGGGGATCACAGGCAGGGATAACGGGCTTAATTCCATGATCAACAAAGTCCTTTATATTCTCTTTACCAATAATGGCTGAACTAGGACTTGTGAAGATAGGTAGGGTTCTAGCATATCCCGTCTGGTCATTTGGATCTGTTACTGAATAATCGGCCGTATTACCTAAGTGGCCATTGTTTGTAACGCTTGGAATAAGCGTAATGTCTTCTAATTCGTAATAATTTTCCATAATTCATTTGTAAGGAAAAGGATGACCGTTTTAGTCATCCTCATCTCTTGTTACATGTTGCTTCATCCATTTACTCATATCTACTCGGTCATCTGGGAAATGAGCACTCCAACCTTGTCTGGCGATCTCTATAACAAAAACCTTTCCATCATCTCCATGTTGATTCAGGATTGAATAGATGTAGTCTCGTACGTAATCTTTGTTTCGTTTACTTCTGAGACCCCAGGTTGTTTTTGTCAAGGCAAGTGCGGAACTTCCTTTCTCTTGTCCGAGACGAGTAAGACCATCTACGACAGCTTCAAACTTTTCTTTTAAGTTCTTTGCTTTATCGATCGAGAATGTTACTATGTATGTCTCCATCTCTCTTTACTTGGTATCTAATATTAATTGCCATTCGGGATCTTCTGGACTACCAGTAAGCTCTTCTGCACTGGCTATTACTAGAGCACATGTTTGTACCTCCCACTTGTAGTACTTGTTGTATAGTTCGGTAATAGCTGCATCTAGTTCCGGAGTCATTGGTCCATATACATAGACCCAATCTGCATCAGTCCACCCTTCGTATTCATCTTCGTAAAATCCATCTTCACTTACGTAGACAAATCGATTTTCAGGGAACTTAGACTTTAGATCTTCCTGAATATGTTTCTTAATCCATCTCTTTGTCCAAAATCTATCGACCCAATGTGGTGTTCTTTTTCTTCCCATCGTATGGCTAAAAAGTAATCCCGACCTCTGAGAGACCGGGACCACACAACACAAGTAGTTTAATCCTCTTCCACAGGAGGCTGATCATCTGCCTTCGGAGCCTCCTCAGCGGCAGGGGCTGCATCAGATTTGGAGATTTCATCCAGTGCCTCGTTGAGCTTCGTTGAGAAGACGCCAGCAATGGTCTTGCTGTAATCAACGGCCTTCTTCAGACGGTTCTGGGCATCGATGGTCTGCTTGATCTCCTCGATCTTATCCGACTCCAGGAGAGCATCAACCTTCTCCTTCAGCTTGTTCAAGCTCTCATTCTCACCGAGGGCCTTCTTGAGGTCACTATAACCCCAGCGAAGCTTCTCCTTCAGGTCGGCGATAGTCTCTTCAGTTTTAGACTTCTTGCCGATCTCGTCCAGGATGTCAACAATCTGAGCATGAGAGAGATCCGGATTCTTGCGAATCGTGTCGATGGCGATGTCCACCTTTTCCTCGTAGGTCTTCGGACGAAGATCATCTTTTACTTCGTTTACTAACTCGGTAGCTGCATCTTTTACTGCTGCTCCAATGCTGTTAAGTTTCTCGTTAATTGTTGTCCAATTCATAATTAATGGGTTTTAAAATTACTCATTAATAAGGAAAAGAAAGGGGAGGAGTAATTCCTCGCGCCGTGAGTCATCAGAGTCTTTAATGCAAAACAAGTCATTGATTGGCGGCGATACCCATTCTCTCTCCCCATAATAGAAGGCCGCCTTCGGAAAAATCTAAACTTATGGCAGGACAGCGACCTCCTTGTCAATGTTAAGGGTTTTAGGGGAAGGAGGAAAAAAAATAAAACGTCAACTTTCCATTAACCTTAGTCAGTCACTATGCAGCGGCTAACTTTAGTCATTGGTCTGTATCCGTGTTATGTCTTGGTTGTGGAACCTATTACTCCTTAGGATTCCTAGTGAGTAATGATTTACGTAGGTTTCTTTGATTTTCATCACCTACTACCACAGTAATTTGTAACTTAGTATACCTGATTCCAACAGGTTCCTCTTCAGAAGCAAGTTCCAAAGTGTGCTGGCCCATATACACCAATCAAGTTATCGTGTTTGGGGCACTTAAAGGTGCGACTAGACATCCCACCTCTCCTTCACACCATCAGTCTTAAACACTGCGCTGCTTTAAGTGCCTGTATCGTTATAAAAGTGTTTTAATGTTCTACTACCGTGTCGCCCTTGGGGAAGTAGGTTAGTAGGGCAACTGACTTTTGACATCCTACACCCTCGATAATAGAACATTAAAGGTTGTTTTTGTTGTGTTAATCGGTTTTAGAGTATCCTCTTTCGGGCGATTATTCTCGTCCTAGTGACTTCATCAATTTTCTGGGCTGTGATGTCATCACTAGAGGTTGCTCTAATTTAGTTTGTTGTTTTGTGTTATAATATAAATTTCAGGTTATGAAGTGTTGGTATATGTTCAGGGTCTATGCAGATCCTGTTCCGGCCTAGCCCTTCAAGTGAAAGAGCTCTCAATCACTAGAGGGGTTCTGCCAGACCATATAACAACATTAGTTCACAGTTATAAGATTTTCAGGGGATTGGTCCAAGATAGTTGGTTGCATCGTGTATAGATACATGTTTTGTTCCTTTCTCTTTTGCAATCTTTAATCGCAGGAGGACACCAATCACACGATCAGTGTCGTTCCCGTAATCCTGATCTATCTCACCTGTAAGGAAATCAAGCTTTTCCTTGACGTCCTCAATCATAAGATTTTCAGGGGCCTTCTCTGGGTAGAGGTCTGTATTGTAGGTTAGTCCACATACCGGACACTTGAATTGTCCAAAGGAGTAACCATCAAGATCCTCTAGCATCCCATGGAAGGTTTCTTTCCTAGTGATACTAATATTTGTCTCTCCCCCACAGATGGGGCATTCAACCTTCTTATTATTCATATTCGATAATAAGGATATCGTCTTTGGCGTCTCTCGTTAGTGAGGAAGATAGCCTGACCGAATAATCCTATGAAGGACAGTACCACGACCGTCCAGAGTATAGTGGATCTTTGTCCACTCGTCAGGAAGGACTTAATATAGTCAAAGTCATGGAAAGGCTTACGATTCCACATGGATAAGTTTCCCTCAATCCAGTAAGATAACTTTTCTAAGTCAAACCTCGGATTAGACAAGAGAAATTCTTTACACTGAATGTCCATGGTGATGTCGTCTTGCCAAGAGAAGCACCTAGCCCATCTAATGGAATCTCTTGAATCCTTTCCGATACAAACTACGAACTCATTCTTATTGCCTCCCTGCCAATAGGCTCGTTGGTCTTCACTAATGGAAGCTCCTTTCTCCCAAGGCCAGACTAAGACGAACACATGAATCTGCTTGTTCATCCCGTAATAGGCATTGATGAAGTTAAATCTTTGAGTGTCGTAATGAGAGGCCTTGATTCCAATGATTGGTGAATTCTTTGCGGTAGGATAATCGTAGAGACCTAGTTCTTTCGCTTCCTCCTTGGAGACTTCTCTTAAGCGGAAAGCACTTTGACTTCCTAAGAGTCGATTTTCATAGGAGTGAGTCGTGGTGAAGGTTTCACAGGTCTGCCAGGATCCATCCCAATCGTACTCTTGTGCATCACCATCTATTCGATAGTAGTTTCGATGCATATCAATGAACCTCATTGGTGTACCCCATCTTCTTCTAAGTTCCTCGAACTCCTCTCGATCAATATAAATGTCATCACCTTTATTGTCATATTTCAGCCATCTCTCTGGGTGATATTCTCGATAGGAACAATCATAGGTCTCGGTTCTGTACTTAGTGTTTCCTTTGCTGTCAGTTCCATCGGGAACTTCTCTAGTACAAGTCCTATGAATCCACTCATCCCATTCGTCGGTATGGCGGATCTTTGTGATGTAGTAAGAGAGGTATTCAGTATCACTGAAGTTACTGTGCCTCATTCCCAGAGACATCCCCAGCACGATCAAACCTATAATAAAGGTTGGAGCTAAGCCAATCACAATAATTGATCCTAAGGTATGATCCTGATGAATATGGTTTCCTTGGTATAAGTAATAAACTAATACTCCTGATAATACGAAAGGAATTAATAATACTAATGCTTCCATATAAAAATCCCCATGACCCGTTTCCAGGCCACAGGGCTTTGTTTTATGTTAATGAAGTGTTGCCTTGTTGGTTATTACCATTGTTGTCCATAAACCACATAGCAACGACCATAGCTATAAATATCGCAAGATAGAATCCCCAATCAATTGAAGAGATCGACATTGTCGTCTACTTTAGAGTCCATTACGCTCTTTGTAGTAGTTGAGGAGATAACCTCCCACTCGAGTTTCTTTCGTCCTCCTAAGAACCACTTAGAGGGAACGACGTCAAGCATGTTGTTGTGCTCTCGAACAATGTCTATGATCTTAGTCTGCGCATTCAAGAACTTCTGGCGTTCCACTTCAATAGCTACTGATAGGTCTTTGTACAAGTCTGCCGTAAACTGAGGATTAGACTCCTGAATCCAATTCATCAGGACACCATCATTCTTGTCATACCTAGCGGAAGTGATGTGAGTATAGATGCTGTCAAATTGAGCAGCATACTCCTTACTTACACCAGCCTTCTGTTGAATTGTTTTCCACATGTTGTCGTGGACAGCCTCAATCTTAGACTTCTGAGACTCAAACTCGTTAACGTACCGAACTTCATCATTCTGATAACCCCAGGCAGTAGCCATAGTGATAACAGCGAAAACAATGATTCCGGCAAGGGCGATTAACCCAATCAATAATTTCTTACTCATCTTCTTTTAAATTTTCTTGGACGATCAAACTTACGAATATCTGCTCTCAACTTATTCTGAATCTCATACTTAAGCTCGGGAATGAGAATACTTGTATCAACATCCCAGACATAAGTCTTGTGCTGGTTTCCATGAGTACCAAGGACCTCGATCTTATACAAGTTCTTTTCCTTCTCCTCATCATAACCAACCAAGTTAATTCTAAGCTTATCAGCATACCAGAACTCACCGTTTCCGATGGATTCTAGATAAATACGACCCTCTAGGCCGGTGTCAATGTCTATGACCTCTCCTATCTTTCCTTCCTGGTTGAAGTAGTTGATAAGATTTCTAGTCACATCTTTGTCGATGCCTACCATGGCTCTGGCATAAGCATCTCTAATGTTTCCCATCTTCTTTCGAAGATCAATTAGGACATACTTTCTGTCTTCGTTTTTTCTGAACATATATACGATTTATAACTAACATGTTCGTGGAACTTTGATCCACCTTTCTTTTGTCTGGCTCCCTTCGATTGGTATTTATCCCATCTCTGGTAAAGACAACCATCCTTCTTTGAGACATGTTGTTTTAAAGTCACAAGTCGGAAATACCAGGCAACGGCTATTCTCCACTTCCTGATCTTACCACTACCCGTCTCAAAGGAGAATTCAATTTCCGGAGGAGTTCCCTTCAGGTATCTTATTCCTACCTTCATTCTTTCTGATTATGATAAGTTCATTTTCACCGTAATTAAGGAGGAGAGTCCCAAGTTCTCCTAAGACGCTCTGTCCCAAGAGGTTAGGTGACTCTACGCTCCTTCCGACGAAGACTTTCACACCATGGACAAGTATATTGCCAACGGAAAGTGAATCCACGGTAACTACGGCCTTCGTATGTTCAAAGCCATCAGCATTTACAGTCACGACGGAGTCCTCATCAAGAGTGGTCTCCTTAATGAAACCATTTCTCAGGAGGAAAGCATACTCTGCACGTCCAATCTGAACGTCACTACAGCCCGTGTCAAGGATGAACTTTGTTGGAACACCATTAACGTGGACTAGGAGATACGCCGTTCGACCTTCTACCGTGAGAGGCACACGAATCGTATCAAGCGGACTCTGTATTGTTGCGACAGGTTCCACTTTCACTGTGTCTGTAACAGTAGAGTCTTTCTTAGTTCCGAAGTGATCTTGGATAAACTGCATACTCTGCTGTGGCCAAGTAGTCATTATAAACGCTATACAACCTATTATAATAAATAGGATCAACCAAAATTTAATGTGATAATTTTTCTTTTTACCGTATTTCATATCTACACATAAGGCTTTTCCCTCGGACGAAAAGAAAAAGAGTCCAAGTCAATTCGCTTGTCTCTCTTTCTATCGTATTTCTTCTTGTCCTTGTAAACTCGGTTCATGGCTACCCACTTACCATCATTTCTCTCAAGTTCCTCATCACGGGCAATCATTCTCAGTATCTTATACTGGTCATTGCTCTTAGTTGGTTTGCTCTTTTTCATTTTCTTGTTGCTGTTGAGCTTTAACCCTGGCCGCCCAGGCTGCTGCTCGTTGTCTTTGTAGTTCTTCGGCCTTTTCTTTTTCATGCATCAATGAATCTCTGACTTCTCTTTTGCCTCTTGCCCATCCACGAGACTCAGCAAAGATGACTTGCTGTTCCATGGAATCTTCTATCTCGTACTTAACTTTTCCTACCATATCCTCTGCCATTCTAGCCTTCGAATAGAAATATACACTAGGGAAGAATCCGACAAGTATGATAATAGCTACTTCTACAGCGAGACCCAAACATGGAATCTTTACACGGAAATAAGCTAGGTATACGAAACATTCTTTAATGAATAGGACAAGGTTCTTTATAAAAAGCCATATAGATTTCAATATCATCCTGCCTCTTGTTTTTACTTTTGTTGACTTTAATACGTCGTCAATGTGCTGTTGAATTATTTCTTTACTTTCCATCAGCTATAAGGCAGTGAAGGAAAGGAAAGGACCTATTAATATAGATCCTCATCCCCGAATGCAATATTCGGTGTTGTTTATTGAAAGAACACATACGAGCTATGGACTTTTGACAACACTTTATACTTCTGCATTCTGTTCATCTGTTAATGCTAGTAATGGCAGAAACAGAATTTGTGACCAACTTTGTGTTCGTAGTGAACTGCTGCAGGTCCCTTGCTCCTGCATATGACATCGCTGATCGTAGGTAATCTGTGAAATTCTCGACCCAAGCCTGCATGGTATACTCAACATCAAGTGTTGTTTCAATGCCCTCGCTCGTATGAGTCTTTTTACCGTTCATGGCTAACTGGCCACGTTTGGAAGCCATGCCATAGAACGTCTTCTTGATAGTGACCGGCCCGAGAAGGGTATTATCATCCTTCCACGCCATAAACTCGCCACTACCAAAGGTAACCCTATAGGTACCCATGAATTTCGTTAGATCATCTTGTTGTTGTTTGTCCTCGGGATCAACCCAAGAGACGGTTCCGGGAGCTGCGCTTTCTAGCATCTTAGTGAAGACAGAGCCAATCATGACTCGATCCGCACCCAAGGCTAAAGCTTTGATGGCGTCACTATATCCACGTACTCCTCCATCAGCCACTATGAGCGGAGTAGTATGGACCAATTGACCGCCTTCAGTTAACAGCCGCTTCTTAATGGAAGAAATCTCATTCAGGAGAGATGCCATAGGATATCCTACCCCAGTATTGGAAGAGGTTATGCAACCACGACCAACCCCTATACCGACTCGTACGTAATCGGCACAAGCTCTAGCGGCCGCTAGATAGGTTTCGGGATTCGCTATGTTCCCTACCATGACAATAAGATTCTTCGTCTGGGCCTTGGCTGAACGGACTAGGTTGTATAACTTTTCCATATGACCGTTCGCTATGTCAATGAGGACACGGAAGAACTTTCCATCCCATCCGTCCCAGATTGACTTTACGAAATACTCCTCAAACTCTCCCAACGACATAGCCACCCAATACCCAAGACTGAGTAATTGGAGACGATCTGTAAGGGATTCCGTTCGAGGGATGATCGGTGTTATACCCTGAGCGACCCAGAGATCCATATTATTAATCCCAATAACCGAATCCATCGGTGCCGTGAAGAGAGGAAGTTTATTAGTTCCTTCCTCTACGTAGGGATTGCAGTCTTTTCTTGAATCAATGGGGCTGACTGCTGCCGGTACAATTGAAACATCTTTATAGGAAAATTTCAATTCTGTATCTAACATAACTTGTTCTTTATATTATATTTTATTTTCCATATATAAGTAAAATAGAGGGACCGAAACGCGTTTCCTTGATTTCAAAGACCTTATTGATGACTATGAAAGATAAAATAGTAGAAATCATTGAAAAAATTAGGTGTTATCCTTTTAGTGATAACAGTATTGATTATGCAGAAAAAGAACTCCTGAATGAGTTGGAATGGGGTTGGACTTGGGAAGTAAAGAATTCCCTGAAACGACTAGAGGAACTTTACCAATTCGGAACAAGTTTCGATACCTCTCTGGAAGGGGATGTAGAGAAAATTAATAAGTGGGATAAGAAATATGATCAGCTAATGGACGACATATGTGATCGCTCACAGAGGTGGTATAGGAAATACGCCGAGGAGATGACCGATCATAAGAGACCCATCCTCCCCTTTGATAAATGGGTTGTTGCGACCGATGAGGAACAAGCTATCTTCACAGAAAAGGAGAGGTTTATTATGGAGAGGGAACTTAGGTTTAGGTTAATCTCTCAAACTTTAAAAGTACGTAACCTAATGCATGAAGAAGATACTCAGGTAACTAGAATGATTGGTCTTCGGGAGATTCAACCTTATGGTATGTTTCATATCCTGGTGGGGGAAGGTGACGAACCTGAAACTGATTATGAGAATATGTATGCCTTCATAGAGGATCTTCGACCGATTCTCTGGCCCATGTCTTGCTTGACTGAATGGGTGACTGTTGGAGGAAAGAAGGTGTGCTGGTTATATGAGATGAAGAAGCATCTTTTCGGCCCAAAGAAGGTGGAAAACATAATCCCAGAGAGCGGTAGTGTATGTGTTCAGTTCTTTGACAACACCTGTCAGTTCCTCGACCCACGTCGTATTAGTATAGAAGATGTTAATTTCATGTACGAGCATGACATTGATTGTAATGGGTTGATCCCTAAAGGGTTAGCTATGAACGCACTAGAGGAGAAAGTTTATGAGTAAAGTAAGTGAGGCTTGGTACTTCGGAAACAGAGAATATTTAAGTGAGGAAGTTGAAAAGAACGCCCTTGACTTCGAAAAACTAATTGACCCTAAGCTCTGGGAAGAAGATGATGAAGCTGACACCAATGTAACTGGTTGGGGCACAGTTACTCTGGACTTCTATGTTCCTGATAATGGGCTAGTATCGGCGGAGGTCGGCAAGACAAAAGTTGGTTATTTTACGGACTTCGATCACGGAATTAATTATGGGTCAGACGGATTTGATTGGCCTGATCATACAAAAGTAAGCGACGAAATGTTAGAATGGTTTTTGAAAGGAAAGAATAAGAAGATGGAAGAAGAAAAAGAATTCCTCAAGCAGAGAGCAATTTTCTGTGGTCTACCCAACGTTTGGGTTATGTATAAAGATACTCCATACCTTGTCTTTGGATATGGGGCTGGAAGACTAGAACTCTTGACTAGTCCGCTTAGTTCGTGCACATACCCAGAAGCTCCTCTTATCAAAGAAGTTCAAGTTATCCTAAGAAAAGAGGAAGACCTAAACGAAGAGGAAAAGAAAGAGTATGCTAAGATTGGTATGACTGACGAGCTTGAGGACTGGATGAATATACATTGTGTGGATCATCGAGACTTAATTTCACGGGGCTGGGCCGTTGATGCTGTTAGTCTAGGAGACAAGAACCCGTATAAATACGGAGTATGCTTTGGAGGCTTGATATAATACATATCGAAGTAAACGATTGGGATCCGACCGACAAAGAAAAAGAGTTAATAGAATACATAGAAGAGCAGGGCAAAGAGAATGACGGCTATAACTACTGTTGGACTATGTACGACATGGCTCAATACTACTTAATAACTACAACAAAGAGGTGGTTAATGGAACATGGATTTGAATCCTTGATTTCTCATGCTGCCGATTGGGGTTATCACTTATATTCACTCAGAATGTATCCCACTAAATTTACGGGAGAATTCTTAGATGGATTTGATAACGAGATTTATGCTGGGAAGGAAGAGATAAATAAGTGCCTCCTGAGAGGGATAGAATTAGGATATCGTAAAAAGAAATGATATCCTTTTCTTTTTCTTATAGGTGATATGATATATAAATTTAGAATAAAACCAGAGTTAATGTGGTGGAGGTCTGGAAAAGATTATGCAACAGACAATCCACGTGACCTCTGGGAAGTAACTAATTATTTAATCGAAAGATCATTGAAAGAGTTTTTCGAATATAGGCCAATGACACTTACAGCCAAATATGAGATGGAACGTACTATAGAAGTAGCCATCGAAAAGTGCATACGAGGATATACAGGTAAATGTTCTATTGAACCTGATTGGTTTGTACACCTAGTGGGAAGTTGGTATCCTGAAGCACTTTCAAATTATGGTGGGAGTATGGACTTGGTTATCTATAAGCCGGAGGAGTTAAAAGTAATCATCAACTCTCTGATGGTGGCGAAGTACATGCAGAAACTCTTATAGGTGTATGGAAGAAAAGAAAATAAAAGACCTAGAAAAAGAACTACGAGAAGTAGACGAAAGAAGAAAAGAAATCATTAAAGAAATGGCTGATCTCAGAGCTAAGATTGCTACTAAGAAGTTTAAAGATATGATAGGAGGGTGTTATAAGCATCCTAACTATTACTGTGGCAGTCCGAGGTCAGAGCATTGGTACATATACTCAAGAATAACTGGTATCTCTGGGATGGATTCTCTAGGGGATCCGATCTACGTGACGGAATCTATTCAGAAGACTTGTGATGGAAGGATTGAATATAACCCGAATAATCATGAGACTATGAATAGTAATGACGTGGGTGGTTGGATCAAGATATCCTTTGAAGAGTTTATGAAAGCAAGAACAGAAATCTTATGCTTGACTTAAATTATAGGAACACAAACCCTGGGGACCTGGTACAGGGGAAGAAAACAGGAACACTCCTCAGAGTCTTGAGGGTTGAGAAGGATGGCCTTTTCGTGGAGGGTTTCAAACAGAAAATTCAATACGAAGACGTAGAACCTTTCTGGATCTATCCCATTGAGAGGGTTGAAGCCCTAAAAGATATAATCATGGCTGACCCAAGAGAAGACATCGATGGAAAAGGAGATAAGAAGTATGAGTTCTGGTTTGGGGATTATAAAGTTTTAACTTTCATGAAGTCGGTAGGTAATAAGGTTAGTGCTTCATGGAGAGAATATCTCCAGACGCCTACCAACCTAGATATTACCACAGATCGTTTCAGTGATGTTCAAAGGATGTTCTTTGAGGCAAGTGATGGGTACAGAGAACTACCACTTACCCTTCCAAAACTACCAACCTTAAAGTGGAGGTGTTTGGGTTGTGGTCGAGTAATGGCTGAGCCTGGACCTCATAGATGTGGTAGTAACTTCCAAAAACATCACTTGACTTGGGAAAATTTGATACTATAGGGGACGTAAAACACGTCCTTTTTCTTTTCACTCCCTTACCTCTGAAATGAGATTTAATTTAATTTATAAAAGAATTAAAGATACAGATCCAATAGAGATTCCTAGTCTGGTGAGGGATGATGAAGGAGGAGCATTATCAGGACCAGAAGCTTATAAAGCATTCTGGAAAGCCTATAATGAAACTCAACGCACCATAAACGCGCTGATATATCAGTTAGAGATGGTACGTGACTCACTTAACAAGGAATCTAATCAAACAAATAATATATGCTAATCCGGATAACAAATCAGAAACTGATTCGTGATGCACTGAATAGATTAGCAGACTTAATGTACGAAACTAATGGACACTACCTCAGGAAGGTTCTTTACGTGGACGATTACTTGTATCTAGGGCGACACGGTAATAATCTGAAGTACTCTGATAGGTTGGGCATAGTATGTGTAAAAGCATGGCAGAAAAATTGGAGAGAAGGTTACTTCTTAATGAAAGAATTAGCGACCGTCTTAAATTCTCAAACCCTCGCTCTACCTTTCGAAGAAGTTCAGAAAAGAATCTGGCAGGAAGCTGTTAATAAACCTTCTAATGTAGATTACCTAGAGTACTTAGATAATGCTTACATAACTGTTATGAAGTTTAATAGCATTGTGTTCAATTGGTTTTGGGCTAACTTTTTACATCACTGGGACAATGTTGTGGCAGCCTATAGAAAGAAAACCTGATGTTGTTATATCTATGGGGAGGTCCTATGTAGAGGATTTCCTCGCCTCAAAAAGAAAGATGAGCGAACAAATTCCCTCCTGGACAACAATAGCTAGGTGGAGAGGTCATCCCGGAAGGGGGATAAGAGATTTTGGTTTAAATATAACAGATGCTCCTTTTACGAGAGAACTCTTACATGACTGGTGGGTACATGGAATCGTATCAAACCAGTGGAGAGGTGTCGATGGTACAAAAGCTTTGGAATTATTACCAAACAAAACTATTCATGACGCACTCCGTGAATTTATCTACCCAGAAGTGAGTGGTGATTGGAGTGCTAGAGAGGAAAGAGAGGAGAAAGCTTTTGCGTTAGCAATTGTTAGGATAGACTCTCTATGGACTAAGTTTTGTGAATATTTTATAATTAGAAGATTAATATATGATAGAGTACAAAGAAGGGAACATTTTCACATCTCTAGCGCAGACTATTACTAATACAGTAAACCTGATGGGAGTCATGGGAGCTGGCTTGGCGTTAGTCCATAAAGCCATATTTCCAAGGATGTATCAAACCTACAGGGACTACTGTAAGGCTGGTCAATTTAAAGCAGGTCAGCTTTGGGTATGGGATCAGTCCTGGAAATGGCAGGTCTTAAACTTCCCGACGAAACGACATTGGCGTGATTGGTCAGAGATCCCTCTCATCGAAATGGGACTAATGAACTTAGTGAGAACGTATCAGGAGAGAGGAATAACTTCTCTGGCAATACCACTCCTGGGTTGTCAGAATGGTCACCTGAAAGAGAAGGATGTACTGCCAGTCATGGAGAAGTGGTTAGGACAGATGAATATCCCCGTAGAAATATGGAGACGAAATCCTGATGCCCCAAATCCAATCTGGAATGAGCTTAAGTTTAAGTGTTCGGCAGGGAAGACAACTTTCGAGAGAATAGTTCTGGAATGTGAATCTTTCGAGGACTTGGTTAAACGACCAGGTATAGGAAGAGACTCTTGGGCTAAGGAAACAGGTAAAATACTAGGGATAGAGAAAGATGATATTCAGAATTAATAATGATATATCTGACCTTGTCGGTTGGTATAACGGAATACCTGTCATCCGAGTAGATCGAAGGGAATTGAAAAGAAAATATCTGACCTTCTTGACGATGCGAGATTTATTCGGAGTTCAGTTTATATGAAGTGGAAATTGAAAACGATAATTGCATCTTGGAAAGGGAAACAGCCCGTATTCCATGCAGAAAGATTTCCATTTCGTTTCTGGAATGAAATTTGGTTACCGGGATGATTTGGAAAATAAATCAAACAGAAGAAATTGGGTACTCTATAACCCATGATAGACCTGTCTATAATTTTAGAAGGGAATATGGCCAAACAACTAGTAGCAATATATCTGATTGGTTTAAAGAATGGTATGGGAAGTTAAAAATACTAGAAGGAAACTTAGAGTAACTGTTAAGATACCTTTTGGCAAAGTATCATCCAATGGGATAATATATAACAGTGAAGCTCTTCTTGAAGCGATCAAAAGCTGTAATGGCCTAGGAGAGATAACTCATAAAAGTTCTGACGGACTATGGTTTGGAGTATAAGCCAAGAGGTATTGTTTAGTGAAACCGTCGATAGATTCATGGGAGAATGGCAGAAAATACTTAGAGCGAGTATGCGTGCCTTCAGTGCTTCCATGACAGTTGACTTGAATCCAAAGAATATAAACTATGTCACGAAGACTTCGACAGGAACGTGGATTCCAAGTCAGTATGACATAGATACGACTTTGGGAAATAACAATATAGGATATTCGACATGACTTGGGAAGTAAATGCGATACTGTTTAGTAGGAAAGTTGATAGATTCTCTACTAAATTTAGAAGCTCTTTCCGAAAGGCAATGATGCTTTCCTACATGTATGGTGGGGATGGACATGTCGTATTTGATTACGAAACAGCAGGATGGAGTGGAAGTTAGCGAAACTAGGAATGCCTAAGCGTTTTTATGATAAGTTAGTCAGAGATGGGAATATAATATTTGCTCCCTACATGCCACTAACTAGTACGCCAACCATAGGCAACTTCAGCAATCCCGCGCAAACCGTAAATACCAAATATTATTGTGCGGATACTACTATCTGGTCTTCTAAGAAGATACATACTATCCGTCCCTGCACGCTTGACGAGGGAGGAGATAGTGACGTTAGTGAAACATGACTTGGAACTTTTCAGACACAATGACCATGGCGATAGAACAGAGGGGAAAGATGGGAAGAGGTCCTAAAAGACCTAACCTACTCTACTGTTTTAAGACTTGGGTTGAATTGAAAGAGAAAAATGAAACGCTTTTCAAGGCGTGTGAGAAGGAGCTTTTGAGGAAATGATTTGGAGGATCAATCCAAGAAAACGGACAAGGACTAGTGGTGTGTTTATCTTGACCAAGGATGGACTTAAGCCTATAAACATTCCGAGGACATGGAAATGAAGTGGAATATAGACATAGATATTTCAAAAGTCCTCCGCCTACGGAGATTAGAATTGATGATGTTTGAGTATTACATTAATCATGATCTGGGACGTATTAATCGAAGAAATAGGACTTGCTAAACTAACCATCACTACTTCAACTAAAACAACAACTCATACATGTAAGTTGACGTTAATAACCTCCAGCGATGGTGTTAAACGTTGAAAGAAGATATGAGGTGGGAGTTTAGTGAACTGGTTAATAGATATGTTAGTCCTCCTATCCCAACACTAGATGATATGTCTAACTTAACCTTCTGGGAAAACACCAACAGTAATCTCAGAGATGGGATAAAGGCATACAAACAATTATTACACGTTTACAATGCTTTGGGAGTTAAACCTGATTTTGAAACCCATCCTGTGGTGGGCGAGGGATTCTGAGATTTTCATAGTAGACAGAACCACAGATCCGGTCACCCAAGTAATAGAAGATACAGATGCAGCCTGGAATAGCTATCATGAATATCAAGCAAAGTACGGGACAAGACTCTTTCCAGAGTACCCAAGCAGGAATGACTGGTATTTTGCAGTAGCTATGACTATGCTTGAGAATGGTGATTATAAACTAGAAGTATGCAGTGGGAAATAAGAATAAATCCTAAGAAGTCAGCTAAGATACTAAATGATGAGGTGAGACTGATGGATATGATCCTAGAAGCTGAGAAAACTGGAGTTCGTCCAGACACTCTCTACTTTAAAAATCCTTTCGGCGGAAATAACCTTGATTACTCTCACTTCAAAGACCTACAGTCTTGTAGAGACAGGTGGGACGATGTTGAAGAACTAATCCTTAGGAAAAATGTAGTCATGCATAGTTACGTCGCAACTGTCGGCAGGAACTATGAAGGCTATGTCAAGTTTCTTAAGAGATGGAAATGTGATAGGAGTATAATCTCTGAAGAGAACTTTAATAAGTGGTGTGATGAGGTGGAAAATAGATCAAGCGAAGATGTTTAATATGTACTTTGAATATTTTCGCGATAAGATCTTCAAAGCAGCGAAAATTCCAAAAGAACGTTTTAGTCAATGACTTGGAAGCTCTATGACACCCCAGAAGACAAGGCTAGGTTTGCTTTGTGGAAGTTCTTGAAGGACGAAGCATTTAAGAAGCTATGGAATGGAAACTCACCGACGACCTAGAAGGGAATACTCGTTTGATTCTGAGAAAGTACACTGGGTTGAAACTTACTGATTCAGTGAAGGCTAAAATGGAAGAAGACATAAAGAAAGCCGTTATCACAGAATGGTTAAAAGGCGGGCTTAGTTCGTTATGGTCTGGAAAGTAACTAATGTACTAAGACCACATCAGAAAGAGTTTTTCGGTTGGCTTAAAGGAGAAGTAGAAAAGAAAATGCAGGAATTAATAAAGTTGGGTATCTAATCCCAATTTTATTTTCCTTATTCGTGTATGATTAAAATATTAATTTCAGAATTACAACAGAGAGAGGACAACTTTGCGAAGATGCGCGAGTTGACAACAAAAAACGATGAAATCCGCGATCATGTCGCCTTTCTAGTTAGTCAGACCAACTTGAGAGGCTTGATTGTGGGAAAACTTGGTAAGACTGCCGACTTTGATCCTGAGGTCGATGAGTTTGAGATTATCGGGTATGAGAAGTCAGAGGATGCTAAACAAGTCAGATTTAAAGTCAGCGTTAAAAAGAACGAGATGGACTTAGGTCGAGCAAGAGCAACTATGCTTGATGTTCGTCTGACGGACTGGATTGACTTATGATCTTTCGTCTGAACAAAAAAGCGGCGGACTTATACTACTGGACCATGGGTTATAGGCATAGGAAGGGATTACTTCTCTTACAAGCTAAGCCAGGAGAGCTGTTTAAAGAGTTCTTGGTGGATGACCCAAGGTATTCTCTGAGAGGAATTGCTAAGAGAGTATTAAGGGTTGGGCCATGATTTGGAAAGACGTAGCTTTTACTTATAACTTCATTAACGAGGAATACTTAGCTATAGAAGTTATCAGGAACGAAAAAGAAACGGCAGAGGAATTGGGATATAATCCTTGGGGAATGCTAAGTAAAGTTAGCCTGGATGACGGACTTTGGTCTCAATTTCTTGGAAGATGCTACGAGACAATCGGAAAAGCACCTAGAATCAGGAGAGACTATTTCAACAGGCTCTTAGATACTATAATGCCTGATCCGAAACTCATGTTTCATATGCCCATTGTTACTAATCTTTATACTTGTACGGAAGATTTTATCACAAACATGGGCTACTATTCGACCTATGAGAACTACATAACGTATTTCACTGGAAAAGGGTGTTGGAAGAAAGCCCTAATGACTGAAGAAGAATTTACGAATCTGTCTAACCTGATTAGTACTACTTATGATACTAGAGAATCATAAAATAGACGACTATAGTGATGATAGCATAGTCTGTGGATATTGTCCAGAGAACTTAAGGGAAGAGGAATTAAAGACTTTTGTTCCTCTTTTTACTGTTATCCAATATGACATAGGACTCCTGCGAGGACAAGAGTGGGAATCTGGAACTGGCTTGGAATGGTTTGTCTGGTATAAGAAACAAGAGAACCATTGGACCTATCCGGTCTCCACAAAACCAGACCCGTTTTATACATCAATGGACGCCGACGGTAAAATGGTCCGTGGATTTGTTGATGATAGATACTATCGAATTCACATTCTCTCTATAAGTGGTGAAGGAGATAGATACTCTTCGTACGGCGGAGTTTCACTAGTCATAGATAGGTGGAATGGAGAACCGCATGTGGTAGGGATTGGTGAAGATGATGGTTGGTTCTTTCCAGAGACTCTCTATTGGAGGAACTTAGACAAAGAAGGAATCAATAAGTGGGAACTCTGGAGACTGTGTCAAGCTGTAGGAGATGTTAGGTGGGAAGCTTTCGGTGAGGAAGAAGACTACGGACAGAAAATAAAAGATTGGTTGTATGGTTTGGGGAATAAGTAATGTTTGGATAACCTATGCCATGTACCAGGGATACAGAACAGTTCCCATGAGAAGTGACCTGGATATCTTTGAAAGGTCTACTAGGGATAGTGGAAAGCTACTTAAGATCTATATGGATGAACTAAAGGAACACTTTCCAAAGGCCTTTGAAGAGAACCCTTTGATAGGAACTTATAATAGTCCATATCAAGAGAGTTTTGAACAGTACAACCTTCGGTACCTAAGGTACATGAGAATATTCTCTTGGAACTCGGACCTGAGGGCAGCACTGTGGGATACTTACAAATACTCTGTCATGATTCCCTACAGGAAGAACAAACTTCTACGAAAGCTGGCAAAGGAATGCAATAGAACCATGCGAAGAGAACCAGACTTTATCAGGTACATCTTTAGCAGAGAAGACATAACTAAGTATAAAGTGGTATAATTAAAAAAAATACAAGTATGTTGTTAATAGTAATGATTATTTTCTGGAGTATTGTATTAGTAGGACTCTTAGGATACACATTAATTAGTGAGTACAAAGATTGGAGAAGAAAGAAAACTATGGAAGCCAACTTAGAATACCCTCCTAAGACGCCCATCAAACTTTTCGCAGTCAAACATGTCCTTCATTGGAAATTAGAGGGAGATGATTTTGACATGGGAAAGGTGAAGGAAGCTAAGAAGGAGTGCATCAGGTGGCTTAATGCGACGATCTATAAGGAACCTGGACTGGAGAGTATAGTAGTAGTTTCTCCAGAAGACCTAAACAAATGGAGAGACAAGTTCCGTACCTTAGGCGATATGAAGGCTTGGATAAAGGAACAGGACGAAATACTTGCCGAATACATAAAGATCAAAGAAGGAAACTTCGAATAGGTGTGAACTGGCTAGGGGTAAGAGATAAGAGAGTAATTTACGAATATCTTCGCCTGTACGACGATAAGTTCAACGACGGACTAGACAACATCTACGAACAAAGCGCTCTTGAGATTGCTCAGTGGTTTGAGAAGAGATGGCCAGATAAAGAGCTAAAGTCGAAAGGAACAGTTGCTCGAAGCTTATTGTATACTTTCGGTTACAATCAAATAGGAGACGTCTTGGCTGAACTAATAATCGACATAGAGGCATTGGGCAGAGCTTTTGAAGAAGAGATCGTACCAGAAGCAAGGGGTTGGATATGAATTGGATGAGAGTTAAGAATAAGGACGTAATCACGGTTTACGTTAATCTCTTCGAAGAGATCCAACCGAAAAGAGCTGGAAAGATACTTCTCGATTGTTTCCAAGATAATGTAGAGGACTTAGTAGAATGGCTCAAGGTGGAAAGACCAGATATAGACATAACTAACCCAATAGGTAACTTAGAGGGAGATAAGAACATAATCGATGCCTTATGGTCGGTGAGGTCAATCTGGGATGCCTTCCTGGAGAGGATCGTAGAGCCGGTTAATGATGAACTGCCGGGGATGGTGCCAGTAATGTGAGATGACTAAAGGCGGTCATCTTTTTTTTTTGGAGTTGGGAGTTTCCGTGGATCGACGTCTGGAGCGAAGCAGAAGACAGAGAGGAACAAAAGACATGAAAGACAAAGAGGTCCCGCCCACCGCGCCAACTCCACATGCTCCGCCTAATCGGCTACACATGTTCCGCGCCCGGGACCTCTAATGGGAAAAGGCCTTCGGCCAATCCCAGATGGATACTATGGGAGATTATATTGTCTCGAGCCTGAACGAAGTGAGGGCGAAGAGAAAAGAAAACAAGGTAATTATTTTTTTAGGGTAGATAACCATTACATAGGATACTGGTAAGTTTTATCCTTAAAAATAATTGATCTCTAGTAGAAGGTATTTCTTTAGGTAATTTTGCGTAAAAATACTCTATATAGATATCTGTGTACTTTTACCCTTAAAAGTAACTATTTCTGGAAGGTATTTTTAGTAAGGTGGGGGATTTGGTTCGATTTTGGCTAATTTTGTCTCTATATAGGCCTAAATCCCCCATATTTTTAGCCTCAAAATTAATGAAAACCTTATACATGTAAAGAAGATTATTTGTTCAGCAGAGCTTCACGGAGGCTCCCAACTGAACATTTTTTAACGAAGTACAAATTTTATTCTATGAATGTAAAAACATTAGTTGTACCAAAAGGAATACGGTACATTTCACAGTGGGAAGGGTTTAGCCTTCCCGAGTTTCCAAACATTATTGATAAACAAATTCCTGGTTGTGGATTTACTGAGTATTGTATAACTAATAATCAGAATATTATTTTGGTTTCTCCAAGAAAAATTTTGTTACAAAATAAAAGAGATCAGCATCAAGGGGAAGTTTACTTAGTACAAAGTATTCTTCCTGAACTTGGTGTTGATTTAGATTTGACAGATAAGAGAACCGGTAAGAAATCTGCAACAAAAGAATTCTCAGAAGAAGATAAAGCAGCTATTGAAAGAAACTATATCCGAATTAGGGAGGAAGTTATTGGTCATTACTTAACTAGATCAGCTGTAGGACTTTCCTCTAAAATCCTAGTTACTTATGATTCTTATGGAAAAGTAAAAGAAGCATTAACTAGTATTGGGGTTTTTGATCAGTTTTATACTGTTGTAGATGAGTTTCAGTCAATTTTTGTTGATAGTAGATTCAAGTCTGAAACAGAGATTGAGTTTTTGAATTTCCTACAGGATGTTAACAGACTTTGTTATGTAAGTGCAACACCAATGTTAACTAATTACCTTGAAGATCTTGATGAGTTTAAAAATCTTCCTTATTTTCAACTCGACTGGGAGACAGAAGATAAGTCTCGAACAATTAAACCTCACTTAGATATTAGATCTCTCAAGACAGTCCAATCTGATGCTTCTAAAATTATTGAATCATATAAATCTGGCAATTTTAAAACATCAGCCAGAATAGGGAGTGATGGAAAATCAGAAATGGTTAAATCTAAGGAAGCAGTTTTTTATGTCAATTCGGTAAATAATATTATCAATATTATTGATCGTGCAAATCTGAAGCCAGAGGAAGTTAATATTCTCTGTGCAGATACTCCAGAAAACTTAAAGAAGATTCAAAAGAAGCTTGGAAAAGGATTTACCATTGGAAGCGTTCCTTTGAGAGATGAGCCTCGGAAAATGTTTACCTTATGTACCCGTACGGTTTACCTTGGCGCTGATTTTTACTCTGATAATGCAAGAACATTTATCTTTAGTGATGCTAACATTGATTCTATGTCAGTAGATATCACTCTTGATCTCCCTCAAATACTTGGTAGGCAGAGACTTGAATCTAACCCCTGGAAGAATAAAGCTCTGATTTACGTGAAGATTAGATCTAGGGAAAAGATGATGCTAGAGGAGTTTAAGGAGCATATTAATAAAAAGCTAGAACTTACTAAACAGCTTCTTGAAAACTACGAAGTAGCACCTAATAAATCTGCAGCCACCATGGTATACGAAGATAGAGCCGCGTATAGAAAATATTCTTTTGATTACGTGGCAGTAAACAAAAAGGGTGGAAGTAATAAGTTTCCAGTCATGAATCAACTTGTTATGATATCTGAGAAACGAGCTTATGATATTCAGCAGATAGACTATGCCGATAGATTTAGTGTATTTAATACTATTCAAAATACTTTTGAGGTCGCTGATCTTGAAATTACTGAAGAAATTACCAAGTTTCAGGATAAATTTCAAACAGCCTCTACTCAGAAGAAGAAAATGAAAGTTTTATGTACAGAGGAAATTTCAGAGGCAGCTTTACCCTCGATTTTAAATCTAGTTCCTGAATATATGAAGAAATTCTATATTCTTCTTGGCCCGGAGAGATGTAGATCTCTTGGTTATGACTACAGTAAAATGACCTACGAAGTAGAGCATGTAAAATTAAAAGACGACGCTATCTTGAATAGAATTTATCAAGAATTTAGCGTAGGAATTAAAATTACTAAAGCCGAAGCTAAGGCAAAGCTAGTTAAGCTCTATCAAGAGGTTGGTTATGGTAAAACACCAAAAGCTGTAGATCTGCAAGAGTGGTTTGAAATAAAAAGGGCTCAGATTAAAGATCAGGTTACTGGTAAATTTTCAGAAGGTTTTGAATTACTAGCAAAGAAAATCAATTAACAGCCTTATTAATGTTATGGTAGAAAAAGTTTTAGAAAATCAATTTATTGAATTAGAGAACAAAGAAGAACAGTTTAGTATATTGACTACTTTTAATGAGCTTTACTTCGATGCAAATCCTGCTATTGATGAGTTTCTCTTTCGGGTACAGAACTATGAAATGACAGATCTTCCTTTTGGACAGAGATATTTCATGCTGTCTCCTCTATCCCTTGAAGAATATTATGATGTAATAGGGTACTTCGTAAGGAATGGTTATAGAAAGAGGCTTAAGTTATCTATATCTAGTCCACACGAGTACAAGGGGACTCATTATAAAAGAGAAATTTGGACTTTTGGTAGGATCCAAGAAGAAAAGAATTATTTTAAAAAAGCAATATATGTTTTTGAACCTTTTCAATATCAGCTTAGAATTTTTATCAAGGTAGACAGAAAACAACTTGAGGAATTTAGAGAATTGTTGAAGGGGCTGTCAGGATATAAAATTAATTGGCTCCTAGTAGATAGAGAGCCTCTGGCAGAAAGTGATTGGATTTTAAAATAATCTTAATTGAGATGATAATTTTAAGAGATAAAAATTTTGCTTCAAGAGCTGAGATTGGAGCTAGACCCGATAAATGCGCCGAAAAGCAATGTGAAGGTGTTTTGATAGAACTTATCAAAGCACTTGAATTTTACGACCGCCAGAGTAATATGAAACACTGGTTGCTAGAAGAAATAGTTGGAAGATACTTTAAAGAGGCTGTAGTAGCAGGAACATCTATAACTGACTGTTTAATTAGAGGAGACGATGGTCCAGAGGTAAAGAGACGAATCGGTATTAGACTTACCACAGGAGATAAATTTATAGAAGAAGTATTTGATCTTTTTAAACCAGGTAAAGAACAATATAGGAAATATGCTTCCTCTTATAAAAACGAATTAGATAACCTAAATCTAGATGTTGATACTTATAAGAGGGTTTTGAAGTATATTTCCCTTACTTTTACTGGTCAGATTGATCCAGACGTAGACGACTTTTGGAATAATAAAATATCAACTATGAAGGTTGACTACAACTCCATATGTCCTTTAAATACCGAAGTGACTAAGAGAACCGAACACCTTTTGCTTCAATGTATAGTTAATATCAAATGCTATTCAACTCCAGAGATGGATAGACTATTGAGAAATTATTAAAAATAAAAGGAGTTCAGTCCTAATTAAGGGCTGTTCTCCTATTTTTATCTTACTCCGACTTTATATACGGCCACTTTTATACCACTTACACCCTTCTCAATGAAATACATTACTCCTTTCCCTGGTGATATTTCTTCCTCCCTAAAGTAGTGTGGTTTTCCTTGTGGTAAAGTCTTCAAGGCCTCTGACTCCGAATTCAACATAGAGTACTCTAAGAAATCCGTTACGTATACTGGCTTTTTAAAACCAAACTTTTCCGGGTCCCTAGAGATTTGTGATATTGTATCTAGGGTTTCTTCTGCTTCTAAGTCTTCGTAGAGTCGTCCACCAGGCCACTTAATTTGTTCGGCCACAAGGTAGTATTTCGTTCCTTTGTACTTAGTAAACAGGGCTTGAACCGCTGCCTGAAGATTATTACATCTCTTCATCGTCTATCCTCCTCTTAAAGTAATACTTACTTCCATGAATCGGACCACACTCGGGGCCACAGTTAATGGGATATGTCGTAGTGGGCTCTATCCCACACATTTCCCAACCCTGTTTGCCAAGGGATGTTAGGGTCTTGATGTCGAGAGAAGTCAGGGTCTTATATTCCCAAAGATCACCTTCGTAGTCATAATCTTCCTCATCCTCGTCGTCTTCATCCTTATTGTACTCGTCGAGAGGACCTAAGAGAGCCTCTAGTTCCTTTAACCTGGTGTAGAGAGTCTCATTCGTTACTGTATACTCGGTGTAATCCTTCTTATCGCCTTCAAAGGAAACTGTGATGTAGCTCTTGTAGAGTATCTCTTTGCTGTTTTCATTTACATACTTAATGCTCCCTAGACGAATGGCGGAGATAGGAACGATCTTTGAATTGAAAATTCCTTCCTTGTACATGTCCTCCTCTGCCTCCACTTTGAAGGGATAGTACCAGTGAGGTCTATATTTTTCACCTGCTCTAGCGACTAGTTTACGCTCAAAGTCACCATAAGATTCGTCCCAGTAGAGGTCTTTTATTTTACCACCACTGTCTAAGCGTTCCTTTATTGTTTCAACGATATTCTTTACTACCATATTACTTTTCGTTTAAGCCAAAACTTATTAGCATGTTTCCACTGTCCTTCCTTATTGTCCATGACTGGTTGAACACTAACCAGTTCCCAACCAAGTTCCCCATACTCGTTGAGGTCTTTCTCAGTTATGTTTAGTCGGGTTATGTATTCGAACTTATCAGGCCTTCTACTGTAGTTGGAGGTTATGCTGGATCTGAAATTCCACTTATCATCCCAATCTTTAAACTCTCCATAGACTTCAGTCCCATCAAGTTCTTCTATGGTTAGTCCATAATGACCTGGTCCATCTTTTATTCTAGCTACACGACTCGGACCATAATACTGTTTTTTGATAGGCTGTTTCTCTTCTTTACTCATGATCCCGTTCTGGTGCAGTAATGCCACTCAGTCAGTTCCTCAATCTTCTTCCAGTCTTTGTCACTGGGGTTGCTACAATCATCAGCCCAGAAGTCCATGCAATCACCATCCAAGTCATTGGGAGTAGTGGGAATTTTGACGGAATTGGTTTTGAGGATTTCGTCGAATGGAGGAAAGTCCTTCTCATGTTCCTCTAACCAGTCCATTAGACCGTAATCCGCGAAGTTAAATCTGGCACTATAGTATAGGAAGTCTTTCTGCCTATCTGTTTCGAACCAAGACTTGCCTTCATCGTTGGTGTAAGTCCGGAGAAAGTTCTCCTTATGGTTCTTTTCCCATGGCTTCTCAGGATCAGGAACGATGGCTTTTACCTTCTGAATTACACTCACCACATAATTTCTGAACTCCTGAATTAATGGAGTTGGTGTCTCAAGTTCTGGGTAATATTTATACTCATGCTGCTTTCCGTCCCACTCAAGCATTTTTATTGCAATCTCAGGGACCTTCGGATCAAAGAGGTAGTTCAGAAGTGTATCCCAGTAGACTTTATTCTTGTTAACGGGGTCAGGGCAAGCTCCCCATATTTCTCGGTACATATCATTTTCATCCTCTTTGAAACCTGGGGCTTGGTAAGAATCTTCATAAACCCAATCCTCTTCTTCACCCTCTTCAGCCTTTTTCATAGCATCCTTGAGACTCTTAACCCACTCTTTATAGCGGTCATAAGAGAACTGGATAAGTCTAAAGAATGGGATCTTCTTCTTTAACTCCTCAAAGGTAATACCTTCCTTTGGTCCACATATAAAGACCTCAGTCGAGGAGTTAGTAATAACGTCTGTCTTACTTTTGATCTTCATTTCTTTTCTTGATTATATGATTCTTTGTATCTAATTCCCAAATCTCGTTTATGGCAATCTCATCCATAAACTTCTTCACCTCTTCTGGAGTGGCTGGTCTTATATCATCCTTATCCATTATAGTCAAGGGACCATCTATCGCCCTGTCTAGTTGGAATCCACCGTCGTAGGAAGGATGATAGGTAGAGATTTTCTGTCTATCCTTTGATAACATGAGGACAAACCTAATCCCTTTGTAGGACTTTGTGAGTCGTTCCATGCTTTTATCGAAGAAAACTGTTACCATAGAACCATCATTTGGGAGACTCTCAACCAGACTCTGCATTCTTTCCTTATGCTTCATCTCTTTCCAGTCGTCGACCAGACTTCGTCCACCACATTCGGTATCATGAGATCCGAAAGCATAGCCAACGAGGTCCTTGTAATGATGTTTGGTCTTTTCCCAAATTTCGTCGATGGTCTGCCCTGGGTAGTCATAGAGGAAGTTTCCTTTCTCTTCCCATGGGTCCTCATCTGGGAGGGGAATTTTATCTATGTTGCCTGTTGACCACAAGTCGTTCCAAGCCCAACCTTTATAATCACGATCGGTTATGGTTTCCTTTAAGTCATCCAATGTATTAACTTCCCAGAGATCTAGCTCTTGGCCTTGTTCTTTAATCCAAGCCTTCATGTCGAAGTAGTCTTTGTCCATCTTGAATATGAACACTTCAGTACTACTATTCGTTATAACATCCGTTTTAGATTTAACTTTTATCATATTCCTTATTAAGGTAATGAAAAAGTTATGAATCAAGAAAAATTTAAAATTACAAACACAACAGAACTAAAAGACGGTGAAATTATAAAAAGTGGAGACATCTGGGCGGCTTATAAAGGTCAGTCTCCGAAAGATCCGGAACAGATGTTAGTTCACTTCTCTATTAATATAGCAACTGGTACCCTCAGGAAAGAGGAGCATGAAGTACCGAAGTGCTTGGGTTGGGGAAGAACGTCTCTGTTGATGAGATGTGAGTCCTTTCTTCCAGCCCTCGATAGGCACGGTTATGTATGGAATAATGTGATGAGAAAATTAATTGCATTCCATGGCTAAAAAGGAAAGAACTGAGAAAGTCAGAAAGTACTTAGAGTCTCTCGACAAAGGAGCACTCTTATCAATCATTAAGTACGGCTTGAGAGGAGATAGTAGTGCACCTCCTGAAGTTACTGTGGAGGACATATACGAAGTAATTGGTTGTCAATATATAAGTGAAGTAGTATGAAAGATTACAGCGGAAAGAGTTTAAGCGAACTAAGTCGCGAAGAAGTTGCAGAGATTATTAAAGTTGGTGAAAAACTTCCTAAAGAGCTGTCCATTGTTGGATGGGATGATATCGAGGAGGATGAACTCGTTGATGACTCCGCCCTTGAGGAACAAGCTACCCACGAATGGGTTAGGGAGAATTTCGTCGGCAAGTGTTTCATGGATACCCGCCAGACGATTGTCTTGAAGATACTCAGAGTTCGTGACAGTGACGGTCCTGATGAATTCCTGTTTGAGGAGTTTGACAAGGACGATAAGACTGGTTCTTGGGGACTCATGGAGTATTACATGTACGAGCAGCAGGGTGAACCTAAGCTTGATGTACATGGCCCTGATCACGTATTTGTTGAGCAGAACGTCTTTGATGGATACTGTATGGGCAATGATGGTAATTTGTACTTGGAGAAAGAGGAGTCAGGAATGTATATACCCCTCCGACCGATCGAGGAAGAGGCCTTCAATAAGATCAAGGCAGAAGTTTACGAGGACTATAAACTCGGCTATTGATGGACTGTAAGGGATGAACTAAGCAACTGTTACGATGGTCTATGTGAAATGATTAAAGTATATAAAGATGTTGACTGACGAACAGATTGAGGCACGTGCCTTAGAGATATTCCCCGTTCGAGAGAAGGAGAATAAGAAAGCGACTGGCACCTATGATAGTAACTTTCCAAGGCGGAAGGCCTATATACAGGGTTGCAAAGACTTTAGGGATCAACTCCTAGCCAAAGCAGCGAGAACTACTTCCAAAGTTATCAAGGCTCAGGAAGAGGATACGTGTAGACCCTACTTGGCACTTGAGAATTTATGTTATATCCCCGCTCCAAAGTTTTGTGAGGAAGGGGATAAAGTTACGGTTATAATGATTAAAGAAGATGTTTGAAGATGCAAAAGCAGCATTATCCGCTGCATATGGTCTCGTAGAAGACAGATTAATGCAACACGACTACCGGACTGGTCCTGGCAAGAAGGCTCGGAAAAAGAAGAAGGCTGCACGCCGTCGGGAGAAACAAGGACGAAGAAATAGTAGGCGATGAGCGATAAAGATAAGAAACTTCTTTTAATAGATCTAAGTGCCAGATTGCCTTATAGACAGTTTGTCTTATTAGGCGGAAAAGAAACAGTTATGCTGTGTGGCATTGATGGTGATGAAGTATACCTAAACATTGACTCAGATTCATTTCATGTAGAAAGCATCAAACCTTATCTCAGGCCAATGTCTTCAATGACGAGAGATGAATCCTATGAGTTAGATCACGTTGAAGAGAGATATGATAATCACTACGATTCGATAGTTGCACAAATTGATTGGCTCAATAAGCATCATTTTGATTATCGTGGACTAATTGAAAAAGGTCTTGCATTGGAGGCACCAAAGGGAATGTATGGTACGGACCTGCACAACAATTGAACAATCCAGAGAAGTGGTGGAAAGTCGGGAAGACAATATCACTTCTCCTACCCTCCCTGTATTCTAGAGATATGAAAGAAGAAGATAGAGAATTATTGTATAGGGAACTATGTGCTAGAAAACCTTTTGGAGTAATAGCTAGTACTATAAAGGATGTAGATACTAGTGTGGATCTAGGGCATGGAAACTATAAGCAGGCCAAATTCACTGGAAGGATTAGTTGTATATCTTACCCAATAATTAGCATAAGTGATGAGACCCTTGAAGAGTCGGGTGATTCTCACATTGATAATGTCCGGCCTTATCTTCGTTCAATATCCTCATTAACTGCAGAAGAGGAAAAGGAAAGAAGAGAGTTAGGAATTTGGATAAAACAGATCTCGAAAGATAAAGTAGTATTCAAAGGAATAGAGTTAGAGTCAGATTTTACAAAAGCTTTAAACTGGATTTATCAGCACCACTTAGATATAAATGGGTTGATAGAAAAAGGTCTAGCTTATGAAGCACCAGATGGAATGTATCGATTATGAAAAGACCAAATAGAGGATTAAAGAAGTACATTAGAGTGATGAGTATAAAATCAGGTGATAACTAGGAGAATACCCAAAGAGAAAAAGTCTTTATGAAAACGTCTGTTATGGTGGATAGGACTGTGAAAGGGAGAAAACACTCTCCTTTTCTTTTTTGTACCTTAGAAATGAAAATAATAAATAAACAATATGATAGTAAATAGAAACCCAAATTTTATTGTCAAGACTGTAGAAGGTTTGACAATATGTATTGAAGATGAGTTTATTAAACGGACCCCTATCCCTGGTGATGGTGCAATTAAAATTAAAGTCGATTGGTCAACTTATGGAGAGGTTGCTAGTTGGCTTGCCGCGTATGATAAAGACGACATGGGTAAAATTACTAAAGATAATTTTGAGGAATTCAATGACGGTCAGTTTTTTGAGTGTGAGGAAAATATGATTCGAAACGGTGGTCTTTGGTTGTCTACTTTGTACGGAACTGGTGAAAAGTTTGACGCCCTGGATCACAATCAAAAACTCCCACCTGATACACCTTTCACTAAAATTGTAGCAAAAGGATGTAAGGCAAAGTGGGACGAGGAAGTTAGGGTAATTTCAATTTATACAGGTCGACAGGGGCTACTGACTATTACTGTTTTCGATAAGGCCACTGGTCAGTGTATGTTCTCTTGGGCATGTCTTGAGTTGTTTTTAAATTATAGATCGAGATAGTATGAGCGACGATATGACTTATGAAGAGTACTTGAGGCACGTCCATCCAGAGGCCTATACTCTTGGCGATTATGGTAAGTGGGTTAAATTTGGAGACTCTTATCCTCCGATAAATCCAAAAGGAGGCACGACAGTAGAAGTACTCTACGAAAATGGAAATCCTGGTTATGAATGGATTAATATGCACGACGATGGAACCGTAAGATGGAGGGATTTTGATTTTAACCAAGAATTTTCATGGGGAGAATATGAAGAACACTATTGGCGATTCATTCCAGAAGACCCGCCAGGTAATTTCGGATATAACGTTGGGTAAGCGGTAACTTAGGTTACCGTTTTATTTTCTAATCGCCTTATGGATGTAATAAAATAAAAGTATGGTATGGCAAAGAAAATAATATTAGATCCTATTTGGGAATGTGAAACTATTCCTGATATGAAATTTGAAACAGAAGAAGACGCTGACAAGTTTGATAGCGTGCTAAGAAACTATATATCAAATAAAGAGGCTATATCTGAATTTGAGAAAGCAGAGAATGGTTTTCCTTCTTGGGCTGCGTTATGGAGACAGATAAGTATTGGAGAATTCCATTTTAAACTTGAAGGAAAGTATTCAGATGAGCTTATCGCAGCTTGCGAAACTTGTTTTGAAGTTGGGGAGATTGCGATCATAGCGATTGCTATACTCCTGTTATGGCTTATATATTTGATCACCTGCATCCAGATGTGGTTAAATTACTTCTTAAAGAAGGGCATAGATAAGAAAGAACAAATAAATAACTATTTAAAATATGGGAAGTTTTAATCATAAGTGTAATTTTTCACAACTCCCTGCTAAATGCGGTGATCGTATTGTCGTTTTGGTAGGTGTACGAATGACTAAAGATGTAATGGATGCTGATGGTTTTGCACCTGGTAATTCTTTCACTCCGATTTCAGTTCCTATCCGAGGCGAATACAATGACTATGGTGGAATTGAGAATGTAGATATGACTCCGGGCATTGAGGCACTTGAGAAATACTTTGATATGGAGGTTGGAGAGCTAGTTGATCATGCAGAACGTATTACGTGTGGATGTGAGAGACAGATTGGTGATGATTATGAGAAGATATGTAATCTCATCAATTCAGTCAAAGGATCTTCATACCACAAAGAGCATGGCTTAGAACTCTCGTACATTATGGAGCATGAAGCTGTATTTGATGATCTGATAGCTATGAATAACCTGGCTATTAAGGATAGAGAATACTGGAGATTACCTCATAGATTCTTGGAAGACCTCGGCTATACGAAGAATGTTATAGGAGAGCACAATCATTACGAAGTGATTAAGTGGACTCATGATAATCTTCCTGAGCTAAAAGAGGAGTGCTATGTTTGGAAAACTAAAGACTTTAATGACTATGGTAAGACAAGTCATACTCTAGCAGACCTCTGTGAGTATATCGGAGCAGAAGTTCCAGAGAAATACAACGAGAAGTACTATGAAGAAAGATTTAAGGCTGATATCGCTTTCTTAAGAGAAAAAGAGCAGCACTCTGGTGACATTGACTGGATATTTAGACACTCCGAAGATAATAACGAATATTCATTCCTTCGTCATGCAGAGTTTGGTCTCTTCCATAGAGGCGAGAACTCAGGATGTACAGAATATCTCATCTGCTCGTTGGGCGAAAGAGACACTCATATGGACATAAAGTACATGAAGGAGATTATTGAGGTTGGTCTGTTGTATGATGCAATGAATATGCTTCAGATGACTTGGGGAAATACGAATTATTATCGCCAAGATATTAACTACGACCTTCATGTTAGGTTCCTTGAGAAGTGTTTGTCTGTGGTGAAGGAGAAGAAAAGAAAGTATGAAGAGGAGTAAGAAGATAACAGACAATTACGTACTCTTAGGTGATGATGTAACTAACGAAGATCAATCAGTAGAGCTGAGAGAAGCAGGATTAGACCTCTCTATAGCAGACCATACTTGGCGAGTAGTTTACTATGACAGAGAACTAGACATGGCAGATTGGGAGGTTGAGAAAGTTGAATACCGTCAGTCAGAATTTATCATTCAGGCTATGGGAAAAGATCCAACTAAATCAATATATCCCGCCTGGTCATTACTGTCTCTTATGTCTTGGGTAGCTACTAAAGGAGAATGGACATTAGTATCGAATGGTACACTGAAGTTTAGATATAATGATCCTGGAATGTCTGGGATTACTTTGGAAAGTCCTAGAGAATGTGACTTATTGAATTTATTTGTGCAATTAACGTTAAAATTATTAAAGAAATAGGCATGATCGATAAAGTATATATGACCGACTCTACTTTAAAAGAGAAGGAACTTAAAGTATTGGGAACTGATCTTTTTAGGTCAGACTTAATCCTTGTAGATGTCGGTAATGGAACCTATGAACAAGTTAGTGCTAGATCCCTTGCTTACGGTGGCAGGTATTCATATTTTCGAAAGGACGGACTTGTGTATCTATCTGCTAAGCCTGTTCCCTCTGGGAGTCAGCGTTTAGATAAATTAAGACTTGAGGATAGGATTTCTTTTATACTAGTCGATAAATTTAACAACGGTGCATTTTTCTTAGAAAGAAAATCTGAATCTAGTTTAAAAAGTACAGAGTCATCGTATAAAGAAATGAAAGCTAGAGTCTTTATCTTCCGTGACCCAGATAGATTACACAGATTTCTATTAGAGGAGGATCTGTGGGAGGATATGGTTAAGAGAGTAGATGCTGAAGTAGAGAGACGAAAAGAGAAAGTCAGAGAGAAAAAGACTTTAACCGAAGATGAAAAGAAATTCTTAAGCTCTCAGCAATCAGGATCCCTAGAAGAAGGGAAGACATATTATGTAAGTTACGGACAACAGATAGAGAAAATTACTATTAAAGAGAAACTATTAGAGAGTGGTAATCTTTATCTCCTCGACAATGGTAGGTACTTCAGTTGGTGTTATGGACGTATTTATAATATGCCGCCGTTGGAAAATATGAGGCCTATTCCCGTAATAGCAGACTTAGCAGATCCTAATAACTATTTAGAGGATTCATTGGAAGAAGCGAAGGATAGATTAAAAACTCTCAAAAGTTTCTTTGACGATCCATGGAAGAAGGATACCTTGGATGTTCGAGTACTAGGAAAATCAAAGATAATGAAATCTATTAAGAAGAAATATAATTATAGAATTTTTATAGAATGAGTTTTGGCTCATTCTTTCTTTTCACTCCCTTAATTTTGTATGGAAAGAATAACAGATAGAAAATGGTTGCAGAAAGAAAACAACCTAATAGGAAAAACGCTATGTATTATCTGTAGAGGATTTAATGGTGTAAATCCCGAAGACGGTGTGCACACCCTTAGATTCTCTAGCACAGAGTATGCTATTGATGTAGAGAGGATTGATCCTGATCATATGAAGGCAGTTGACTATATCTATGGCAAGAATGTGATTATAGTTGACTGTGCGCCTCCTACATTAGAGAGGGAAACTCCATCTATATCAACTACAGACTGCTTGATCATTGACTACTTCCACCCAGGCGAATTTGAGAAGTATGAATACTACATCATGACTAGGGAGGAAGCCATCGAGCAAATAAAGAATTATAATCAGCAAATCGTTGGTGACTTGTTTAAGTTATGAAGAAAATACGAGTTGGCTTTGGTACTAATGGAGACATCTACGAAGACTTAGAGAAATGTAAAGCTTGTAACTTCTGTACTCACTTTATGGGTTATGGTCTTCATTGGTGCGCTGGAAAGTGCCTTAAGAAGAACAAAGAGATAGAGGGCGGTTATACTGGTAATTACAGGAAGACTGCCATGGAATGTGACTCCTTTGATTGTAGGCCAGACCTATTAGTAGATGTGTAGATACAAGGTTAAGCACAAGTGTATTAAACAGGACAGTTACTCTGGGTTCTTGGATGGAGAGGTTTATAGTATTGAACCTGCCAAGGGACTTGAGAGTTGTGCTGTTCTAGTGAGAGGGAAACTTGTGGTAGAAGTTAATGGGAAAACTACAATCACCGAAGGAGTTGTAATTCCGAACGATGTAATAAGTGAATATTTCAAAGTAAATGTTGATAGATAAGATTTGTAGCTTATTTAAAGGCGACGAAGAAAAGATAGTAATATTTGATAACAAATATTCGATAAAAGACCTGGATAAGATACGAACAGGAAAGAAGGAAGATTCAACCTTAGAATTTCTTGAGTCAGATCTAGATTATATCTGTGATTGTTCAACGGTTCCCTTCTTTGAAGATTACAGGTGGACATTTAAGAACAAACAAACTGGTCAGAAGGTCGATGTCTATGTTAGGTATAGATCTGATCCAGGAACTATAGAATTTATGGATGGACAAGATAGTATACTCCTATATAAATTAAAATCATGAAACCAACAGTAGCATCAATTTTATATCTAGTATTTATTATAATCCTATTTATAACATACCATACTCACAATTCTGACTTTGAATCCACAGTAGTCGGATTGCTTGTTATAATTGGGTGTCAGAATTTCAGTAGTCAAACTAATAATAACAGATAATATGATAGTAAAAGAACCGTTTACAATCGAAGGCTACTTAGGCGGTTATAAAGACGCAACAGTAGTCGACAAGAAAGGAAAGAAGGTCGATGTAGAAGGCCTGACTCTTCACGAACTTTCTAAGAAGCAGGAAAAGGAAGAACTGTTCTTCCAAATAGAAGTCCCAGACAGATCTCTATACCTCGTCAAAAATACAGAGGTGTCAGACCGAGCCAAAGATTTTATTAAAACTATGAGGTCTCGTGAAGATGTAGAGAAAATTGCAGGATGGTTTATGAGCCTGGTTGGCTATTTCGGCCACTATGCATTTTTCACAAAGGAACTTTGGAGAAAAGTTAAAGGCTTCGAAAAGGAAGACGAAGCAGAAGTCATTCTGGCCTTTATTCAGTGGTGGTTTAGAAATGAATTTGGCCTACAGACTCAACCCTGTGGTTGTGGGTGGTATGGTCACTTCTCAAAATACACTGAGGATGATGAAAGTTTTGAAGATTACATTGAGAGGTACAGACCTGTTTTTGAGGCCTTCACTGACTGGTGTTGTAAACGAAGATAAGACACGACTAACAATGTCGTGTTTATTTTTATCAGGCTTAACCTTACATATGATATGAGTAAAAATATGAAAATAGAAGACTTAGCAAAAGAGTATTCTGATAAAAGAGTAGCGGAGAGCCCTAACAACGAATACAAGAATTATTCTCAAACAAAACAGAAGGAACTTACACATTTCGATGGCTATGATATTGAACAAGCCTATGAAGATGGAGGGAAAGCTGTTTTAGAGAAGATTATGCAGGCTATTCGCGATAAGAAGACAGGAACTAGATTTGGTGATGTGATAGATTGCATTAGAGAACTTAGAGGAGATGATTGAGAAGAAATATATCTTAGACAAGAAAACCTTGACCTTTTTCAAGGCCTACATTGAGCCACAACATGAGTGGAGTAGGATGAGAATCGGTTCTGGGGAATGGGTTAAAGTTTTCAACGACATTAATCCTAAGACTGGTGAAAGAACTGGAAAGGGTTATGAAGAGGATTGTATATTTGGATCGGCCAAGGAAGGTAAGAAAGGCCTGATTAAGTATATTGAAGGTCTGGTGAGTAATAATCACAATAAGATAAACCAACTCCGGGCTGAGAATTTAAAGTATTTGGAATTAATTGCTAAACTGAAAAATGAGTAACGAAGATTACATTAAAGAGTATCCCCACTTGTTTAAAGATGACATAGATAAGTGGTTATTTACTGAATGTAGTATCATGGGCGGTGCTTGCTCGTCTATTGAGAGCCTACGGTATTCTGTGGCAAGAGGAATTGCCGAGAAACTCTGGCGAGACGATGCTCCACGAAAGCCAATCAAAGTATATCGCGTAGAAAATGAGGCTGAAGAGAAAGGTCTCTGGCGTAAGTTTGACGGAACGTGGGAACCACTGTTCGACATGCTGACGGATGGTAAGTGTAAGGACATGCCAATGGAATTTAGTCCCTTGTATAGCGAGGGCGGGAAGGCATGGTTTGCTAGTGCACCCAGTAAAGAAACCCTACAGGAATGGTTCAGTAGGAGAGACCTAGTAGAGCTCTTGAACGCTGGATTTACTATCTCCGAGTTCATTGTAACAAACTACAAGAAGGTCAGTGATTATGAGTATATCTTCACAAGAGATAGTATCTTATGTAGGTCCTACCTTGGCGTCGAGGACATATACCCGACAGACTTTGTTGGAAAATCAATAGAGTTCTGGACTGGATGTATAGAAGATTGCATGTCTAGGTACATGGAAACGTGGGACCCAGAGATGAAAGAGAAGACTATAGAGAACTTTCGTAAATTCTTAGAGAAAGATGACGCTGGCTGAGAAAAGAATAATTCAAGGTGAGATTAAGAGACTTAAGGGAAGTGGTTGTGCATCACCTCTGTCAGTCCTAGACGATCTTGATGCTTTCGTTGAAAATTTGGCAGAGGAATTTATTGAGCCTGACTTCCAGAAACATGCTGAGATATGGTTGAACTACTTTGTCGAGAGAAACGACAGTGTTAAGCGGAAGTTAGTCTATGAGACGGCTAAGGAATTTGCTAAGTGGCAAAGAGAGCAGCTGAATAAAGTCTATATATTAGTTGGCTATAAAGCTGCCACTGAACCATATGGCCCTCAAGACAGTGATATTCTTGGTTATTGCTTTACTGAAGAAAAATGTAAAGAATTGCATGAGAGGCTCACTGATAAGTATATCCCAAAATACCTGGATCATTCAACCTGTAGTATGATAGGTTGGAAGTTTAAGGGTAAATTCGAAGACTTTCTCAAAAACCGAGATTATATTCTAAAGGACGTTAGTGATGAAGAGCTTAGGAAAGATTGGGATAAGTGCGGTAGAAGTACAAGTTTCGACCCAATATATGTAATGATAGGTTGGGAAGAGGTTGAACTAATTACTGATGAACTTCCTAAGTGCCGATATACTGGTGCTGTTTACGTAGAATAAAGAATTATGACAGACTTAGAAAAAGTAATAGCAGAGATTGAGAGACGTAGGGAGATTAACTTTAACGTCAGCCAACAGTGTAGATTACAAGAAGATGATGAAATTATCAGCTATATCAAGACTCTCATAAAGAGAAGAAAAGAGCCCGCCGAAGAAGGTGGTGCTAATCCTTCTCTGATCGAGAAAGCAACTAGGTGGTTTGATAATATCGTCGATGAGTGCCAAAAGCTGACGACCGGAAATGTATCTCACATAGGGACACAGATAAAAGGCATGGCTAAGAGGTCTGCCGAGTACTTACGCAGACACAAGGATGATCCTACTAACACAGATTTCAAGAAGGAGTTGAATGAATGGTGTAGATATACTCATCAGAATGCCATAGTTGCGACGGCTGTTCACTTCGCTAATTGGCAGAAAGAGCAGATAATGAGAGAAGCTGTTGATGGTTATGTAAGTAAAGAAGATTCGTCTATTGTCTTTACCGATGCAGAGATGGGAACAGATAAAGTTAAAGTAATGGCTGTATGACTGAAAAAGAAATAATCAGAGAAGAGGTAAGGAGACGGAGAAAAGAGAATTTTGATCATTCTCAGCAGGCAAAAGCATTGGAGGACGATGATATTCTCTACTTCATTGACAATATGCCCACCGAAGAAGAGAAGAAACAGTCACAGTGGTTGAAAGAACTCCAGGATAAACTGGATAATGCCACTGATGAAGAGATAAAAAAGTGGTGGGAGAAGTATTTCAAAGACAGAGAGGAAAAGAAACCTCTTTGGAAAAGAGTATTTAGCTGGATTAGGAGAGATGCTGTTTAAAAGTCAATACGATATTGGTCAAAGTGTGTGGGCAGTTCAGCAACAATATGAACCTGTTCGTAACGCCTGCAAGCTTTGTCATGGAAAAGGAATGGTTCAGATAGTTGGCTCAGAAAAACTAGCCGTCTGTCCAGAATGTAAAGGACATGGTTATTTCGACGGTGGAGCCATTTATCGATGGGTTCTTGGCATACACTCAGTGGTCGGTCAGATTAATATTAAAGCTGTAAAAACACCTAATAAAGGAATTATTACGACAGTTGAGTACATGCTGAGAGACTCTGGAATTGGAAGCGGGTCTATTTGGAAAGAAGATCAACTCTTCTTGACAAAAGAGGAGGCCGAAGCCTACTGTGATAGAATGAATGAATTGGAAAGTTCTAGCAAGTGATTCGGTATCGCTGGCCTTCAGAGAATCCATAAAATTCTATAACAGCCTTTGGAAAAAGGGTTTAGGACCGTATCCACCATATGTAGCAGGAGAGTATGTCTGGCAAGACATACGATTGATTCCTGGAACTAATATAATAATATTAATTCCTTATGACTACCAAGATGGTACGTACGGAGTGATTGGGGAATTTGATGGCTGGAAATATGTGCAACCAATCTTAATTACATGTATTGCTGAATTACATAGATATTTGAATGTGGTTAGTAATGATATCTACAAAGCGTTGGTTCATATACTGAGCGAACATACTGCGATAGTAGCAGATTATTCAATCTTAACTACAGATATTCCAGACGCAATACCTATAACGAGCAATTATTGATAGTATGAAGTGGAAAAAGAAAATAAGATTCGAAAGGTTTGTTATTAACCTAAGAGAATTAGATGACGGTTGGAAACCTAAGGAGACCCTCGATTCCATGATAATTAAGGCTGAATGTAAGCTGGCAATTAAAACAGTTAAAGGAAATAGTCCAAATCTGATTATAGCCGGATCGAGACTCCTAGAAGAGTTTAAGAAGAGTAGCCTATGGGATGACACCCTTAGCATTAACGTACTAGGGCCTATACCAGCTACAGATATAGTTAATGAATTTGGAACTGAATGTGAAGGATTCTACAAAGGGATTACTGTTTACTCTTCTGATGATATCCCAGATAACGAAGGGTATCTAATAGGAAACTGCTCTGGTGTTAATCATGGGCCTGGAATATTGAGGTTAGTTTGGGAAGATGGTACTGAACCAGATAAGAAAGTCTCTATGAAACTAAGCCATCTTGAACTAACTATGCTCTTGGATTCTCCTAGATTAACCACTAGATTGAGAGAATACTTACTAGAGAAAGACCTCGGTTTCTGGGGAAAGGCTGGATTTTTCAGAAAGTATAACTGGGATCATTTCTCAACAGAAGAGTTGCTTGAAATCTATCAGGCAATAAAGGAGTAAATCTCCTTTTTATTTTCACAGCCTTATAAGAGAAGATAAACATAAGAATATATGAAAAAGATCGAAAAATTAGAGAACGGTAAATTTATTTTTGATTTTGATAAATATTTTTCGTTGCCAGAGGCCATTAAGGGTCAACTACACGAAGAAGGTGACCTGAGTGACGAGGCTATCTTGAAACTTGTTACCTACTGCTATGGAACTAAGGAAGATAATCCAAGCTTTACTGACAAGCAATGGAAGAAGTATCTAAACCAATGGATAGAGGATGTAAGAAACTACAAACCCGGCGAGAAGTGTGTATGCCAAACAGTGCATGAATATTCTGGCAGTACTAGGGTTGGTGAAGGTGGAAGATATACTTGTTTGAGTATGAACTCAAGCATTGACAATCAAACTGGAAAACGAAGCTATTACCTAGAAGCTTCTGGAGATGATCAAGATTTCTTAAGTATTCGATATTGTCCTATCTGTGGAAGAAAATTATGGTAGATAATTTAGTAAACCCTTTCATCGGATATAAACCGCCTTTCGAGTTTGACGGGCATAGTTATATATTTACAGATGAAGGTTCCATGGCTCTTTGTAGCCAGAACTGGGACGATGTAGAAGATATTCTTGAGAGAGTAGAAGGCCTCCTGAATAAAAAGAGAGAAGACTATTTTGAAGCTATTGGAACTACTGAGAGCGATCCTTGTGCATTGAAGATAGACAACGTTTGGTTTATCATTCGTGGTTGGGGTCACCTGACGGGAACTGGTGCAATGAATCTCCCTCAGAAGGAGGCTTGTGAAATACAAGATGCTTTCAGAGATTGGCTTATCGCTCGGTTGAAAGGTAAGGAGAGTCCTTATGACATCTACTATCAGGAAGCTAAAGATAGAGTTATTCCAATCCCAGAACCCGAACCAGAACCTGAGATTCCCGAAGATGCTAAGTATACAGAGATAATTTTGGAAGAAGGGGAAGAACTTCCTGATCTCTGGTCTACGGCGCAGATTCGAATTAAGAAAGTCCCTAAGGGTTGGAGAAAGAAACAGGAGAGGAAGAAACGGCTAGAAATGTTAGCCGTTCAACAGCCTTTCTATACTAGATTCTTGAGACTAAGGAGGAAGAAAAGATGACATTGATAATTTACATAGTTGTTGCTTTCATCAATGTTGTACTTCACATACTCAGAAGCATACTAGTTATTAAGTCAGGTAAACTCCTGGCTTCTTTTGCGAACTGTGTCTGCTACACATTCTCGGCCGTTGTTATAAAGTTTATAGCAGAGGTTGATCTCATGACAGCCATTATTGTACAGGCGGCCACTAATTTCTTAGGATGTTGGGTTGGTATGACCCTCGGTGACTGGATAACAGAGAAATATGGTGTTCAAAGATTTAACAGCAAGAATAACACTTGACCTGAGAAGATCAGAACCAGGGGCAGAGAGAAAAGTAGATTTCTTGAAACGCTTAGATGAGACTTTTGAGAAGAAAATCATTAACCACCTGAACAGGATGGGGTACAAGCCTTTTTCGATGTTTGTCAAAGAGAAAGATATGGGGCTTTTCTCATGTAGTCGTAATTTCGACAATGATGGAGGTACTTACTTTGGACTTAAAGTCTTTGCTTCTAACAACATGATCAACCCAGAGTATGGAGTTTTCGTGACGGGAAGGAATCAAAAACGACCAACCCCAACAAAGATCATCAGCAGTTTAATACCTTACGACTTGTTGCTATGATATTCAAATATCTAACTATACAATACCCACCCTTATTCGCAGATGATATAGACTACGAGATTGAGGAGAAGATATTTAACGTAAATCCCGGCGTCTTAACATTCTATGTAGGGAAAGAAGTATTGGAAGTTCTTAAAGAATCTCCATACTACATAAGACGAGGTAAGTATTGTTCTGATGGACGAACTGGAACTTATGATAAGAGAGCAGTTTTCTTAGTCGATTATCTCCTACCAACGGTTCTTGTAGCAGAAGGTCCGAGGGATGAAATGACGTTTAGAGTCTGTAAGTAAGACTCTTTTCTTTTTGCCTTACCTATAGAAATTAAAAAATTTTAAGATATGTTTGAAGAAATAAAAGTAAAGAAAGTATTTCAGCTTGCACCAGAAAATGCACGCGAACCGATTATCACGACTACAGATGAAATAGAAGCTAGGAAAATGGCCGAACAGGCTAACAAAAATATAGCTTACATGAAAAAGATGCGAGAAGGATTGATCTCTCGCCCTGACTGGAAGGAGGTTATGGAAGATTTTGAAGAGAATGGGAAACTTCCAGAAGACTTCTATAAATACTTTATGCTTTGTTATTTCAATTATGATTTCCTCGCCAAAGAGCATCTGTTCAAGATGGACTATGAAACCAATATAGAATGGATGGAGTATGAGACCAATACTTGGGTAGCCCTAGATAAGCGTGAAGTAGATGAAGATGAACGACACCACGACTGGGTTTCTTGTGGCTGTAATTGCTATATTCTTAATACAAAAGATTACTATAAATTGTATATAGGAGATGAACCGCAGCACAGATCTGTCAAAATACCGAAGGATTATTCTTATGAAGACTTTAAGAAGGAAATGTCTGTAAGGCATACCAACAAAGAGATGGCAGAAAATCCAGTCTTAGACAGAATAGAACAAATTCTTACGTTTGAAGAGCATAGGATTATTTTCTGTGAACTAGATTAAGATGATATTTAAGAACATAGATATAGGAACACGGATAATCAAGATACCACATCTCTATAACTTAGAGCAATCGTTAAATCTTCTTGACTATGAGCTTGGAAGAGCTTGGTTTCTAGATTTTAAAAAGGGATTTAATAGAATACAAAGTATACTGTGTGGAATTAAAGTATACGACCTATTTGTATTCTATAATGATTTCAAGAAAACCAATCCTGCTTCTGGTTGGAATACTGGATCTAACCCAATTAGATTAAGTAAGAGGTTAAAACCAGACCACATTTCTATTACTCTTGAAAAACCAAGTACGAATCCAGCATCTGATTGCCAAGTTGTAGAACTTGAACTTAGAATAATAGAAATATGAAAAAGAAAAGAGATTATACACCCCTAACAAGGGAATATTTCGAGAAAGCAGGCTATGACATTAAACTCGAGGATAGAGAGCCTTTAATGCCAGGACTTGAACCTTGGAAAGAGTGGGTTGCATACCTGAATAGGAGCCTAGACAATGGTGATGAGGTCTATATTAAAGGGTATGTCACCAACTCAATGTACGAAGGAAGATTTGTCTTCACTGGTAACATAGGAAGTGACTTGCATGCTTGTGTTAGACTTTATACAGTCAATGACCTAATGAACTTATACGCTTTGGGTCATATAACACCAGATTTTAAACAAGTTCATGATAAACCCTATATAAACAAGGATATTAAAATATGATATTTAGTTTTTCGGAGCAAAATCTTAAACTTGCCACTCTTCCAACAATAATAACTTTAGATGTAACTGGACCTACTAAAAATTTTTTAGATTATAGATCTAAAATTAAATGGTTTGAAGCCTGTATTGATATATTCTTATGGGAAGCTTTAGGACCAGTAATGCCAGGAATGCTTCGAGGTTATGTGTGTTGTAGAGAATTAGCAAATCTATTCCAAAAAACAAAACTCCTAGGTAGTTTCAAGGATAACTCCGCAGATCCAACAACTGTTGGTCAATATAAAGGTTTTGATGTTTGGTATCTCAGAAACGTACCGAATGGAGTCGGGTATGTTATGTATACACACGACGATATAACTAAAAAGCCTGGTTATCTTAAATTTGAAATTAAGTAATAGTTTTCTGCTATTACTTTTTCTTTCCTTATTAGTGTAATGAAGAAAAAGAAAAGAATTATAACTAAGTTTAAGCTTAGATCAGTCGTATTAGATGCGAATGATAATGTAGAGAAGATTATTCGAGAATCCCCAGAATTCGGGAAAGATCAAATCTCTGTTGGCATTTATACTCTCCTCTGCAAAGATGCGCAGGAATGGGAATATCAGGAACTCCTTCGCCTAGACAGTGAGTATGACTTGACAACCTGGGATACACCTGATTTCAAAATCCTCGAGATCCAGATCAAGTATAATGATGAACCTGATTGGGAATATTTTGAAGATCCAATCGAAGGCTACTACAATCTCTAGGCCTTACCCATGATATGGAAGAAGAAAATAAAGATTGGAAATCAAGTGCAATAGTATTTGTAATTATGATGACAATATTGTTTTTATTAGCAGCTATATTTATATGAAAGAAAAAGTAGAGCTAGTGATAAGAGCAAACGATTACTCAACGGAAGACTTGAAGGCACTTTATATCAGAAATAGAGATGCCTTGGTCCTCGATGAGAAGGCTAGTAATAGTAAAATAGAAGATTCTATCCGAGACTGTAAAGGAGCCGTGATGATGTTAGGTCATGGTACCGAGAATGGACTCTTAGGAGTTTTAAACCTAGATACCTTTGAATCTAATCGCTTCCTGATTTCCTCTAGACATGTCCAGTTTTTGCGAGGGAAGACCTGTGTAGGGATATGGTGTAATGCTAATGTCTTTGCTGGGAAGTATGGTCTTACTGGGTTGTTCTCTGGTATGGTCGTATCGGAGTTTGAAGAGGCTGTTATGCTATCTATTCAAGCTGATAAAGATGAAATCCTAGCCCACAATTACATCTGGTCTGGTGACTTGTCCTATTGTTTGGCGAACTACGACCTGAAGGATGTTCCAGCAGCTATGCTAGAAAGAGATAAGTGGCATACTCCACTAACGGAATTCAATTATTCATCTTTATATTACTTCGAGAATGGGGAAGAACTTTTGTAAGGTGGAAGGCAAGTGGTGTAAGCTCCTGAGACGTGGAGTCTGTGGAGAAACAAAGACAGACCTGAATCAGGTTAACCGTTGTCCAAAGCTGGCTAGAATAGAGACAAGAAGATTGGCAGATCTCTTAAAGGAAGTTAGTTTTGATCCTGTCTTCTATAAGCTCTGCCACTGGTTTAACGATCAGGAAGGTAGTCGAAATGGATATGAGAGTGTTTTTAATAAACTTGTTCTCATGAGTCCGAAGAAACATAGGCTCGATGACTTGTTTATTGAAATTCACATAGTCAAAGAAGACGATGGTAGTGAATGGCTTAACGTCAGTGGTGTTAGTGTGCTTGGAAGCGATACCACCAGCTATGGAATTGAGTTTAATCCTTGGCGAGATTGGGTATCATCCTTCATAACCCAGAAAACTCTTGACACTCTTGATAAAGAGGACATTGTAGCAGCTTGCCTCTATGAAATGACCTTCTTTGGATTCGAGGAACAGAGAGTCCAAGACGAGAAGAACAAGATATTCAATAGTATAGAGGAATGTAAGAAAGCAGTTAAAGATGGGAAGATTTAAATACAAGGATAAGTTTACTGAAGAAGAGATCAAGGCTGATGCCAAGAGAAAGGAAGAAGAGGATAAAAGGAAGTATGGCGATAAGATGCCGAGACTTCTGACAGGAAAAGATTATCTGAGACTTTCCAAGGAATGGTTTAAACTTGAAACCACGGTAAACTCCTATGCCAATTCCATGGATGTCCCTGAAAAATATTGGGATTTTTGGTTTGCGTATGGTCATTTTGATAACGATTTTGATGGTTATTTTGCAGAGGCAGCTGGAGAACTTTCTGAACAGTATACAACTGAGATGAGAAGTGCTGTCTTGAACTATGCTTGGCATACATATAACAAGAAGGAAGGTGAGGAGATAACTTACCCAGCACCGACCTTAGAGAAATACTTAGACGATGTCTTTGAAAGAGAGCTTCGTGCATTCAGAGACGAAGATACCTTAGAGAAGATTATCCGAACATCTGTCGCCCTGAAAGCTGGTATCAGAGATGTTAATAACCAGAGCTTTGATAAAGAATTCAACAATATTCTGAATTACTTCAAGCCGGGGACTGATGGTAGAGAACATTGCTATATTGGTAAGAAGAGAGTTTTTGAGTTCTTAAACGAAGCTCAATATAACTCAGAGAAGATAAACATAACTCCGAAAAACTATAAGAATTGTTGGTGGAACGGAGACGTCATGGTTTGTCATATAAGTGGTGAAGAAATTGATATATTATGAACAGCGAACAAGAACAAAAAGCAAGAGAAGTAAAGGATAAAGTAATATCCGACTTCAAAAAGATTAATGAGATGATGGTTCATGCATTACCTTTGAAAGATGTCATCTCTATCCTGAAGACTGTTATCCAAATACTGGAAGATCAAAGTGAAGGACAGGACCACGGAAGTACTTGTCTCTTCTATTCCTATAGAGAGGAGGAAGAAAGGTTCTCTATTAGTATCAGATTTGATCAGTCTTATAAAGTCTACTACAAGGAAGACAACTATCGAGTTGGAGTAGGATATAACTGTAAGTATGAAGATACTAAACCTCTTGACGAAACAGCAGGTATAGTTTTAAGATATATTCTAAGAGTTCTTATTGAAGACTTGTTAGAGAATTGTAATTCAACAAGCTCTTTACTAACTTATATAATAGATCACAAAGATGAATAAGAAAGCGTTATTAGAATTACTCAGTTTTCCGTCAGAGAAAGTATTGCCAGGGACTGATGTAGAGAAGCTGAAAGTTTATGAGAAAGATCTTAATAAGATTCTTGATCAGTTAGCAAGCTATAAAGAGAAGATCAGAGAACAACTCAGAGAGAAAGAGGTTGAGCCCAGATTAAAAGAAGTGGCTCAAATAATCTTCGACGCTTATCCAGAAGTTGAATTTATCGCCATCTTAGAGAGATATTGTTCGGACGATGATTCTGGTAACTGTTATTACTGCACAGAAACGACGAATAACGTATTTCCAGATATTAATGAAGATGATGATCCTTCTAGATGGACGAAAAAGGTGGAATCAGCGTATGAAGAACTGTGTAATCTCTTCACAGAGTTGTATCCAGATCTAAACTTTGATGATGAAGATAATGCAGCATTCTGTAGGCCAAAAGCTTACTACGGAATAGATAAAGAGTTTGATGCTGCCAGATGGGAAGAGGAGTAAATTCTTCTCTTCTTTTTCCTTACCTATGTGAATATATTTGGAATGAAGACTAGAAAATGTAAGGATTGTCCCTTCGCACAAGCAATTGAAGGAATTAAGGATAAAGTTAAGTGTACCCTTCATATTGATAAAAAGTGGTACAATGAAAAAGAGCTTGATCATAAGTGTGACTTCTCAGAGGAAACCGTTAAGCTCCTGAGTGGTCAGAAACCTAGCCAACATAGGTTGTTTGTTCTTGTGAACGATAAGTTCAAAGGCAATATGACTGAAACTCTCAAGTGGGCTGGTAGAGCCATAGTCCAATATTATAGAGACATCATGGAGCTTTATGCCGATTATGCTTTCTCTAGTACAGATGATGAGTTCCAAGACTACTTTGGGGAAGCTTGGGCTGGTCCAGCAGAGTTTGTATATCTTTGGTATCCAGAGGAAGACTTTAAGGGTTGGTCTAGGTGTCACTGGAATTTTAGGAACAATGGTCTTAAGTATATTACCGCTAGTAATGCTGAGGATGAAAATAATCAGATTATGTCCGTCGCTATCTGGGAAGATGACATCTATGATAAGAACAACTATGATTACTGTGACTATGACTGGGGTATTGAATATGCCCTGAAGATATTGGAGAAAGAATTAAAGAGGATTACATAAATAATGGACTAATGGTGTATAGCATTGACCCAATAGTATTAAGCAAAGGCTCAGAGATACTCATGTATCTTACAACTAGGATAGTACGGGACTTAGAGCAACAGAAGATTAGCGCAGTCCAAACTACTTATAACGGAAGTGGATCTTCGGATATTTCTATTATCCCTATTAGAGGAGGACTGAGAACATTTCACTTCTACGATGGAAAAGACAAAGAGAATAAGGATGAACTCGAAAGCTTGAGGAAATTCTTAGGTTGGAAATGAATGGTCTGGAATTTCACTAAACAGCTAAAAGCTATTCGTTCTAGGACAGGAGCAGGAATGGCTAACATTAAACGAGCTTTTTTCAAGAATAGATGTAATGTAGATAGAGCCGTAACAGATATTAATGGATTTCCGGATAGTGGATATGTAATCTTAAGTACGAAATGACTAGGAAAGAAGAGATAGAGAAACAGATTGCAGAAAATGCAGAAGCCTTTAAACGTGGTGATATGACCTATGAGGAACTTCACAGTGAGCAATACCTCCTGTTTAAAGAGCTGAGGGAGATAGAAGGAGAATGATATCTCCTTTTTCCTTATCTGTGGAATAAAACAATAATAAGATATGAAAGCAGCAAATTACGGTATTAGTAACAAATTTCCTTGTGCTGTATTTATTTATCAGGTAGAATCACCTGACGGAGGAAATGACAGAACTAGGGCAATAGCTAGAACTTGGGAAGAACTTAGTTATTATGTGGTTCAAGCTCTCCTCGATGAGCAAGATAGCTATTATATCAAGCTTGGAGACGAGAAGATTGACTTAACTGATGAAGAGCTCTTTAAGAAGATTGATCAGAAGTGGCCACAGACTACTAGATATCAGGCTATGGTCTACCTCTTAGAGAGATCCATCCGAGAGGGTACTGAGGAAGATATAGAGAACGCCTTGAAGGATTTCAACAAAACTTACCCAGATCTTAAGTTCAAATGGATAAAGAGATAAAAGTAATTGATAACCTATTCAATGTTATCCTACAACTAGGCTCGGAGAAGGCTAGGACCGTATGGAATAACTGGGAAGGAAGACGAGCCGTCCTACAATACATGATGATGCTCCTTGGGAGATCTGATTATTACCCAATTTTCCATCCACAAGATAGGCCCACCATCAATTGGACCTTAATTATAGGTGAAGAGAATAATCCACCCGAGTGTGCTAGTAGTGGAAAGATGCGAATCCGATTCGAACTTGCTGATGAGATCGCTGGTATCCTGTGGACTAGGAATGAAGAGGTTAGTTGCAAAAAGTCCGTTCGACGTCTTGACTCCTTGAAAGAGCTCATTGACGGTGATTGGGTTTGGGTATTAGAGCGCAAACTGCCTATCGATGCTTTGGATTGGGGTATAGTAGAAGTTAGTAATGTTAAGACAGCTAACGGAATAACTACATTCTATGCAGCGGGTTACGGACAGGCTCGTGGAATTTCGAGTAACCTAGTTGCATCCATAGGTCAGAACACTAAAGCATTCCTAACTAAGACGGCTATCTTAGATGAGCTTCGAAGATTAAAACTAGATATAGCAAATACTACAAAACGCATAGAAGATTATAAACTAATTAAATAATAAATCTACCACTCCAAGGTAGGTTTTTATTTGCCTTACTATAGTATGGATGATATATTTCAATTTTTAAAACAACAATTTACAAAAGAAAACTCTACGATATTAAACGTAGCTAGTAAGATTATAAGAGAAGAATCTTCTCCGTCCGAACAAGAGGTTTTCGTCAATGCTTTCAGAAAAGTAATAGAGCACTATGAAAGTTCTGATAGAACATATACTCAAGCTTATAATGAGTATAGGAAAATATGGACTGCTCAACTTTGGAAAGACATTGATAGCCTACCTTTTGTGGTACAGACCCATCTCCGTAACTTAAACAATGCTCTTTGGTCAGAGGGAGCTAAGAAGATGGTTTGGAGAGATAAACTGGAGAAGTATAAGAAATCTGGTGGTGTTAAATTTAAGAATCAGCTTAGGAGGGCTGGATTGATATGATTCACATAAAAAGTAAGACCGACGTTATCACAAATTCATCCTCAGAGGTGTTCATCATGAAACGTCTCCCTGGAGATACTAGAACGTGGGAAGAGATTATCAAAGTCATTAAGGCTCACCATGATGCCCACATGTCTGAATGGATCCCCGAGACTAAGTCGGATATTCAACATCCCGATGAGGAGAATAGATATGACTGTTACTCAGGGGATGTTCAGGATATTGAGACTGAGACCTACGACCAGATGTTTGAGGAATCGAAGAAACGAATTCCTAAGCTTCGTCGTGGAGAATACACCAAGAAGATGTTTAACATAAGTCAAGGTTGGCTCGATGCCATTGAGGATGAGGATATTCTATTGATCAGATTAGATCAGGGATTCAGCTCTACCATATACTACATCCTCAAGAACTTCTTTGTGTTTGAAACTTGGATGTGTGGTTGGGTTCATGATGAGAATGGAAGATATACTCACAAGAACTATGAAAAGTTTGAAGAGCAATATAAGGAAGAACATGACGATGAAGAATGGTAAACTAGTTAAGAGTAAAACAGATGTCATCACTAACTCAAGTACTGAAGTATTTGTTCTGGCCAGAAATAAAGGTGATAATAGAACTTGGGAAGAGATTCTTGAGGCTATAAAACAACATCACAGCTTGCACATGGTTGACTATAGCCGGAACTATAAGAACCCAGACAAACATGGCTTCGTAGATGAATATTCCGGTGATTGTCAAGAGATAGAAGTTAAGAAGAAAAGCTCGGTCTTCTTAGAGCTTTGGTTCGATCGAGGATTCTGCTCACTTCATGAATATCTTGTCGAGAACTTTAAAGAAATTAATTCGTATAACCTATGAGCAAGCCTAAATCCTCTCGAGTAGTATGTCCTGCTTGTGGGAGGATGAAAATGGTATTCGAAACGGAAAAGAAAGCTCAGAATTTCATGAAGTTCAATAATCAGAACTTCGACAATACTGAAGTTGTTCCTGTCCGTGCTTATTACTGTGCCGCCTGTGGTGGATGGCATGTAACTAAAAGGAAGACTTGGAATAAGTATAAAGAAGATCCAGCCGAAAAATTAGTCAGAGCATACAAGAATGCCACTGAGAAGAAACCTAAACGACCCAAGGAAGTACGGAATAAGGAAGAAGAGAAAGATAAAACTCTCCTTTATGATGCTGCCTATAAGCTGGTTTGTGACTTAAGGTACAAGTATGCTCATAGTCGTTCACTCTTGGACTTGGAGGAGCTTAGGAAGGCTAAACAGGCTGTCGAAGAGCTAGAGAAACACCCTGATAAGACACGCTATCGTAAGAAAACGAACCAACTGGAGAATGCCCTAGAGACTCTCTGGTACAATATGACAAGTCTATACCTAAGTGAGGCTGGAAAAGCTTTACTGAAGGATAATAGTCAGGAAGACCTTTTAGGAATTAAGACAGAGCTACTCGATTGGGTTGGACTAGTACCCGTTGAGACTATTATTCGAAGCACTATATACAGTGACTTGGACAAAGAAGTTCAGAACCTAGTGAAGAGAATAGATGATAAGATCAATAACTGATATCATAACTAACTCTAGCACAGAGGTTTATATAATACAAGCCCCAACCGGAGTAGACTTCAAATGGATGACAGATCTTGAAGAGAAGATTAATAGCCTACTTAAAACTGATAGGCCAAACTCCTGGGAAGGTATTGACTCTATAGATGTCCTCCTGGACAAAGATGGACACGCTAGAGTTACTCTAGATGAACATACTAAGAGGGCGCAGGAATATCTCCTACGGGAGCAAAAGGTGCTTGATATATGGCCCGACAGTAATGGGCTCTTAGAGGACAAATACAACCTAAACAAAGAAGGTAAACCACTCAGTATAAAAGAAGAGTGGATAGAAGAAGAATATGGAGAAGGATAATCTTCTCCTTTCTTTTCCTTACCCATGAAAGTATGATAACAATTAATTTGCTATGAACAGAAAAGTTGTGTATAATGCTTGCTATGGGGGATTTGGACTTTCCCCATTAGCGATTAAGCGATATTATCTTGCCAAACATCCTGGAGCTAGACTCTTCTTCTATAAAACAGAGTACCTTGATGGAGGGCAGAAAGCTACTAGGATACCAGGGGATGATAAGTCGCTTAAAGGATTAAGCTCTCATCGGACGGAAATTAGGACGAAGGATTTCGGTGAGGAATTCTACGTTGAGAGTATCGGTAGTAGTGATGAGAGTGGATTCTGGTCTAACAAATACTATGTCTCCGCCTATGATATAGAACGAGATGATCCAGATCTGGTTCGCATTGTAGAGGAGCTTGGTGATGACGCCAGCGGTGATTGTGCCGAGCTTGCAGTTGCAGACATAGGTGAGGAGAAATACAGAATCGAAGAGTACGATGGTTGGGAGTCAGTTATTACTCCTTCAACTGAGTATGAGTGGAAATAAGGGCTTAATTGCCTTTATTTTTTCCTTATATATGAAATATAAAAAATTAATTAATATGAAAACTATCGAAACAATAAAACAAATGATAGCTGATGGACAGATATCACTAGAGGTTGCAGAGAAATATTTTCCAGAGCTTAGAGAATCAGAAGATGAGAGGATAAGAAAAGAGCTTGTTGATTTTATCTATGATAAAACAGATACTTATGAACTCAAAGAAAAATCTAATTCTTGGCTTGCTTGGATTGAAAAGCAAGGTAAACCTACTTATAATAAAGGATTGTCAGAATTGCTCCATAAAGTAATCTGTAGATATATTAATGACCCAGATATTCCATATTCTGAGAGAGAAATAGTTTCAATAAAAGTACTTCCTTACGTTGAATTGCTTGAAAAGCAAGGAAAGCAAGAAGCTCTTTGTGACAAATGTAGAAAAGAGCATCCGTCCCATTCTTGTCAAGATATAACAGAATTGGGAAGATGCGCTGTTGAACATGAACAGGAGTCTACTGGTAAGGTTAAACCAAAGTTTAATATTGGCGATACTATTGTAGAAAAAGACCTTGATGAATGTGGTTACGGAACTATTAAGGATATTAAAGATGGACAATATATTTTTACTGACGGTTCTGCTATGAACATTAATGAACAAGGTGGCTGGCAACTTGTTAAAACTTCTACAAAACATTAAAAAAATATGGAAGTAATAGTAGTTACGAGAACATATAATAATTACGAGGACTCTTATACAAAAACGCTGGGTGTAGTAACCTCTGACAATCAAGCTAATGAACTTATCGAGAAAGATAAGCATAAAGATGATGCATTAGGTATGACAGTTACTGAATATAATAATCAACTTTATGCTATTAATGAGCGTTTTAACAAATTAGCTATTAATGAAGAGTCATGTCCTAAGAAAGCTGGATGGCTATATCGTTATGACTATAATCAATTAACCAAACAGCAAAAAATCGCATATGACATTATTAAAGCTGGTTGGGAAGAATTAGGAAAACCTGCATTTAGATATTTTAAAGAAGAATTTACATATAATAGTGATTATCGATATTATATGCAAATTTTGTTGGGATTTAGAAGAAATACTATAGAAGAAGTAAAAAATATGAGTCGTGCTTTTCATAATTGTGAAGATCCCGATCATATAACTTATAGGAAAGAAAAATTTATAGTAGATGTAGATAAGATAGATCTCAAATTCATCAAAGACAGAGTACAACCACAATCACGGCCTGCTTGGGGTGAAGAGGATGAGAAATTATTTAATAGAATTTGTGACCTAATTCATGAGGCAGCCTACGAAAATTGTGAGACTAATGAAGATGGTAAAGAATTAGGCGAATATGCAAAAATGATGCGTTTGCTCAAATTCCTCAAAGACTGTATACAACCAAAACAAGAGTGGAGCGAAGAAGATGAGTGGAAATTTTCCGACATCTTGGCCTTGTTAAGAGGAGGGGAAAACTGTCACTATAATACTCCTGAACTATTTGATTGGCTCAAATCCCTTAAAGAATTACTTAAACAAAGTTGTATAACCACAGTAAGAGTTAAGAGACAATATGGAAGAAATGATATATAATAAAGTATTAGATGGTGAATCATTGGTCAAGGAATTATTGAAAGAACATGGTTCAGTTACAGATGACAAAGGAAACTCGTATTGGTGGGACACTATTGATAGAACCAAAAGGTATCAAGTCAGAAAATATGAATACCAGAGGGCTCTACAAGATTATCCCGTCATTTCTTATAAAATAAAAGAATTATGAGCACTGATATATGTACATCGTTAGAGCAGTCAAAGAAACTGCTTAGTCTTGGTCTTGACCCAAGCACGGCTGATATGTGGTGGAGCAGATGCACTATTACCGATTTTGGAGATAATAATCTAAAAGTATCTTACGCTGTAACACCTTGTAATATTAGTCAATTTAAAAATACTGATAAGGATATTCCTTGTTGGTCTCTTACAGCCCTTTTGGAGTTGATGCCTATAGGTTCACATATTGAGAAGAAAAACAGCGGCTACGCTTGTTACGTAGTATATACCAAACCGCTTGAGGCTAGTACTCCCATCGAAGCAGCATTTGAGATGATATGCTGGCTAATAAAACAAGGACATATTAAAGTAAAAAAGTAAGACTATGACACAAGAAGATAGAAAATTACTTTTAACAGACCTTTGTGTAAGGTCGCCTTATGGAGTAATATGCCAGTTTATTTGGACCTATAGTGATGAAACTACAGGTGGAAAAAGTGTAACTGCTAAAGAAGATGATAATATAAGATGTATTGACATCCATACTAAGGAGATTCAGGCTGATTACTATGGGGAATGGGTTGATTTAGAACATTGTAAGCCATATCTTCGTCCAATGTCAAGTATGACTGAGGAAGAAGCAGTTGAAATAGATTCAATGGGATTTGCTTATTGGACAACTATGATTAATAATGATTTAAGATCAAGAGGTCCAATGTCATTATTAGATGCTATAATTACACATCATAAGATGGTTAAATTGATTGATTGGCTCAACGCTCATCACTTTGACTATCGAGGATTAATTGAAAAGGGTCTTGCTCTTGAAGCACCAGAAGGAATGTACAAAATAAAGGAGAAATAAAATATGGCACATTGTAATTTAAAAATGGATGATAATTGTTATGGTTGTCCCTATTATGGCTCAGGTGATATTGATGGTTGTAAATTAACAATCAAATTTCATAAGGAATTTCCAAACGGTGATGACAAACAATACGAGCAGTATATGCTTTCTAATGGAAGAATTAAAATATGACACAGTACATATCTAAAGACGATGCTGCAGCGGAGATAAAGAAGAGAAAGAGAGAAGCAGAATCAAATTGTGGTGGGTATAAAAGTTATGAGGAACATCGCTGTAATGCTTGTATAGTCGACTTCTATGAAGAATTTTTAGAAATCCTTGATACTCTTGAAGTGAAAGAGATCAAGTTGCCAAATCCTCGTTTTCCACACCTGAATAACATTGTCGACAAAGTTTTGGTACAGGCAATTTGGAATCATTGGAATATGAGGAGGCAGAACAACTTGTATTGCTTGCAAAGGAAGAATTATTGAAAGACCTCGAAGTGAAAGAGGTGGACTTGGAGAAAGAACTTGACTCTATGATTACTCCAGAACTTAAATTCCATAAAGCCTTGCCTTCGTTATTTGATGTTGCCAAGCATTTCTTTGAACTTGGGCTTAAAGCGCAAAAAGGAGACAATGAATAGAACATTTATAAAACTTGATTTAATTATGAAGAATTTTATTTTAGGACTATTTTTACTTTTTAGTGTTAATGGAATGGCTATTCACGTCCACCATTTTCATCATTATTCCCGCCCACATCACCATAGTCACGTGACAACTCAGACAAGAAAGGTACAATCTCACAAAGCTCGTCCAAGAATAAGACGACATGACACAAAAGTAGTAAATACTTTCTGGCGCAATGGAGTCTTATATTATGTAATCCTTAGCCCAAAAAGAGGTCATGTTTATGAAAACAGGTTGGTTCTATGTGAGGGTTGTAACAAAGTGTTAGTTAAGAAAGGTGTAAAATACTGTAGCAAATGCAGAGGAATTAATAGACAAAAATAGTATGAACATGATTCAATCTGATTTAATAAAAGACATCAAGCACTACAAAGAACTTGAATCTTCATTAGAACATTTAGAAGAACAGATAGACAAGGAAGCTCGGCAGTTGCTTAAAGAACTACAGAAGATTGATGGTTGGCAGTGCATGATTAAAGCTTGTAAAGACCACTATGCCAAGTATCCAAAGAAATTCTTCGACTGGTGCAGCGTGACACATACAGATAGTGCTGTGCAATTTGTCAAGGGCTATTCTGACGGCGATGAATATGAAGTAATGGAAATTGACTTGCATAATTCATTAGCCATGCAAGTACGCAATAAGCAGATAGAACTAAGAGGGGAAGCACAGCGTAAGCAGCAAGAAATTAAGGAAAAAGAATTAGCCGAGCTAAAACGTCTTAAAGAAAAATATGAATGAAGGTAGCGAAATAGTAAAAAGAGAAAAGAAGTTAACCTTATGGGGTGTATTCTTAAGTTGGCTTGACAAGAAAACATGTCACCACGAATGGAAACTAGAACAAACTATTGAGTCTGGTTACAGTTACAAGAAATTCCTATACACTTGCACAAAGTGTGGGAAGTGGAAGAGAATTGAATTATGTAAGAGCTAATATGGAAGAGAAAGTAATTGAAATTATTGCAGACTTGCTCTATATAGAGGACAAAAGTAAGATAAAGCCTGAGTCAAGTATAACCGAAGACTTAGGCGGGGACTCACTGGATAAGGCTGAACTCGTCATGAAGATTGAATCTGACCTAGGAGTAACAATCTTAGATGAAGGTGATCCATACTTTGATACAGTGGGAGATGTAATAAGATTAGTAAAAGAAAAGAAAGGAGAGAATTAATCTCTCTTCTTTTTTATCCAATCAATAAGCTCTTTCCACAAAGGCTTGCTTGGGAGTTTAGGCATAATTGCTTCAAATGCCTTACAAGCCATGATTGTTACATAAAGGCAAGGTATTAGTACTATAACTAACAGTACTATAACTACAATTAAGATCCAATTAAGTATTGACATATTACTTGGCGTAGAAAGCTGTTATTTCTTTTTCTACTTCCTGATCCAAGTCTTCCTTTGTCATTTCAACGAGATTCTTTGGATCAAGGACTAGTGTTCCTTTCTTACTAGTCTTCTTATAGATACCGCTGCCAGTTATCGTCACTACTCTTTCAGCACTTACCAGGATGACAGGCCACTTATATCCATAAACGTTGCTGGTTGAAACCTTTACCACATTAGTGAAGTAATAAGTAGTCTTTCTTTCCTTATCGAAGTATTTATAATTTTTCCCGAGTCTCTTGTCCGTATTAAGCTTAAAGTCTTCTATTAACTGCTCAATATGCTGTTTCTCAAGAATTCTCCCTTTAAGGGAATTTTCATATTTCTCAATGTTGTTCTCTAGAAGAGATATCTTGGCTTTTCCTAATATATACATTTTATCTTCGTAGTTATATCGTTCATGAATTTGTTTGCACTCGACTGAACTATGTTGCAAGCCTCAGTTAAAGTTATCTCTTTGCTCATCTTCTCAAGATAGCTAGGACGATAGCACACACTATATCCTTCAGTTCTTATTGAGGTATCTTCGATTGTAATTCCCTTAGGACTTATTCGAACTTTAGTACATTCCAGGGCAAGAACCGGCTCGTCATACCTAGAGTCTCTCCCACAGATAATCTCTACCTCTTTTATTCCAAGATAGAGAGTGGTCAGTTGACCTTCCTTAACGAGTATATTCTTTCCCATGTACTCTTTGATTAACTGATTTCTTTTCTCTGTCAGATCTCTTAGCTCGTCTTTTAAATCAGCAATCTGCCTTTTGGTAGTTTCAATACTGTCTTCTGTTTTCTTTAATCGATTCTTAAGTATATCTAATTCTTCCATACACTCTTAAGGTGGTGGGATAGCCTTATAGATGAATAATTAAAGAAAATTAATATGAAAAAGAATGATTGGATAAGAATCGTATTTGATGTTTTGATGAGAGTTGGATATGAGGATAATAAACAAGATTCCATCTCGGAGTGGTGTACTAAGGATGGTTTTAATAACCCCGTATTCGTTAAGAAACTTGACTTAAGTCAGGTAGATAAACTTAAGCTATGGAATAGTAACAGCTGGATCGATTCTGTGGCAGTTACTGCTACGGAGGAAGATTTTTCAGATGCATGTGACTCTGATATACGCGTGGCTATTAATGATGGTCTTGGTCATCGTAATTTCTTGTATATCAATGAGTTAAGTAGTGAAAATGTAGGTGCTATAGCAACACGAGTTAGTACTTTAGCTACTATAAAACCAAAAGAACTTAATCTTTGGGAACTATCTAATGTAATAAAAGAATATGCTAATTCAGCAGCATCCTTCTCCAAGGAAGTGAAAATCGTTCTTGTGAATAGGGAAGGAACTATAGTCGATAAGCGTGGACTTTATACTGGTAGTCTAGAAAACCCCGAGAACATAGCAACCATAATAAATGGGAAGGAATCAGTTAATATATACGTGACAATATGATACCAACAACGGTTATTATCAGTGGAGCAGCTTTCTTGATAGGAGTTGCATTGGGCGTAGGTAAGAAGGCCTACGATATTAAGAAAAGAAAGAATAAAAGTGGGAAAGCATAAGAAACATAAGAAGCAAAAACAAAAATTCAAACAACTAGTCAAGAGACTACCTCCCATCACCAGAGAAGAACAAGCAGTTGGTGCTGCATACTTCATCTGGCGTGTAGGGAAAGGTAGAAACGACTTAGTTATCCCAGAGAACTTGACCAAGGAATGGTTTAAGATTGATGGAACCATAACCTTGGAAGAGAAGAAGGGAAGAATGTTTATCGGCTTTGATACCCTGGATGTATGTCCTCTAGTGGAATTTGAAACAGAATTTCAAGGGAAGCTAGAAAAATTACTCAGGGAAGCCATAAACGACAGTAAAATTTAAGGAAGGGACGTTGGTCCTTTCTTTTTACCTTACTGATGAAATATGGAAATTGATTATAAATTACACAGAGCAGAAGAATTAAGAAAATTAAAAGACTTTTTCGAAAATTGTATTAATCGAGAGAATCCAGATTCGGTAGCAGGTAATTTTGGAAGGAGTGGAGTATTCTTTGGGAATGTCATCCAGTATTGTAGCTTCGAAGTTCCTGCTAAGGCCATGGAGGAAATCTATAGGCATAATAAAGAGAAGATTGAATCTGATCTTTATTACTATGGAAGACTTAAAGAGTGGAAAGATGTTTGGGATCGCTCCACAAATAGGTCTTACATATCCCCGATTTCTGAGAGTGTTCTCTTAGTTTTGGCACGAATGAACTGTCAAGACAAGTCAATTACTAAGACTGATAAGAAGACTGTTATTGACTTCACTACTGAAGGCGGTTATTGTAAAGTCAGTATAGAGATCAAGAAGAAAGAAAATTCATATTGGGACGATGAGTCTGAACTGACCTACTCCGTTAATGGAGAAATAGAAACGACTTATTGGCCTGGTGATATAATTAATAGATTATGTTCGGAGAAAATTTAAAACAAGAGAAACTAGATCAAGAATTAAGTAAGAGATTAGTGGCAATAGGTATGCCAGTTAATTCTTTCCCGACTGGGACAGGCATTCACTTTATTGACCACTTTGGCAATAATTGCGAAGAGACTAAAACCCATTACGACTGTCCCTTAGAGGAGGCTCTTAAGTGGTTCCGAGATTGTAAGCATATCCACATTAATCCTGGTCAGTATACAACCTTAGGGAAAGATGGGACTAAACATCTTTGGGGCTATGCCATAGTAGAAACTATTGGTGAGCATAGAGCTCTAAACGATGGCAATCCAGATAATAACTATAACCGATATGAAGATGCGGCTATAGCTGGAATCAAATGGGTATTGGCTAACGTGGCAGTAACCATGACTGTGGCTGAACTCAGAGAGGCTTTGAAGGATGCTAAACCAGAAGCCCTAGTGACGGACGTCCTTGGCTCTGGACTCGTAAAAGTTGAGGTAGATGGGAAGGGTGTTGTACTTAACTTTGCTGGTGACAAATGAACTTAGAAGCAAAGCAGACGGATATCGTTAGAACAATTAATGAACTCCTCAAAAGAGATTATAGTAGCCCGTTTATTATCTATGCCTTGACAGGTTACCTGAAGAGCTCTCATCGTGGGGCTAAAGGATATACTCACCTGAAGGAGAAGATCACCCGTTATGTGCCAACGAAGCTTAATATTCACGTCTTCAATCAGAAGGCAGATCCAAGAGCCTATTTCCCAAAGCAAGCATTAGCGGTGGAGATAGAAGGACATAAGAATGTCATGTTAGTTGGTCAGAAGAACTTTAAGAAATACTGTAGACGAATCTATGGTGGAATGAAAAACTTAGAAGAACTGATAATGATGTATGAAAACAATTATAGTTAACTTGATTGGTGGGCCTGGGACTGGTAAGAGTACCCTTATGGCCCAACTTTATGCAGACCTTAAAATACTCGGAATAGAAGCTGAGATGGCACCAGAGTACGTCAAGGAGAAGGTTTGGGATGAATCATTCAAGGTCATGGACGACCAAATCTATGTGTTTGGTAAACAGCTACATAGAATCAACCGCCTGATCGGGAAAGTACAAGTTGTGATATGTGATTCACCTCTCCTGAATTCGATTGTCTATGATCAGAGCCAGAATGAGAAGTTTGCTGAGTTGGTTATAGACCAGTTTGGAAGATTCCCTAACCTCAACTTCTTCATTGAAAGAAGTACGTCCTACATCGTCAAAGGCAGACTTCAGACAGAGGAAGAAGCTAGAGAGATTGATGATAAATTCTTAGAGGTCATGGCCTTGTATCATATTCCCTTTGATATAGTGAACAAGGATCAGGCCAAGTATGTGATTATAAATCGAATCTTAGATGAGTGTAAAGAAGTTCGGGAAGTATAGATCCGTTGATCCTCGCTACTACAATGTTCCCTATAAGTACTTAACCAGTGTTAGAGGGAAGAACGTAGATGGCAAGGATAAGTGGAGATACGAAACCTACGAAGAATTTAGGGCTAAGTACAAGGATAGGTGGGGAAAAGACATCACCGAAGAAGAATTCAATGCCGTCGTCAAATACTATAAGGAGAATCGTCCAGACTGGGATCGTGATGGAGACATAAGAGAGAAGATCACTATCAAAGAAGGTAAGGACAAATCTCTTTGTATCGTTGACTTCTTCGGCAAGAGGCTGGCCCTGGTAGGATGGCGAAACAATAAAACCTATTCAATCTCCATGCCTAAAGTCTACCCAATTGTTTGGGAAGGTAAGAAAGGTTATATCTTGTATCACGATCAAAAGCTTCTCTTCACCGACCGGTGGGGATGGGTGTTCTAAAAATGATGTACTTTCCATTAGCCCCTACACAGGAACGGATCGATTCTCTCTATAAGAGAGATCTTTATGTGAAAATAGCAGCTGCCATGGGAAAACCCGAACAAGCTGAGAAGTTGTACCAGGATGCAGTCAACAGGTACAAAGACTCATTCAGGTGGCAGGCTCAGTGTGCTAGATCCTATAAGATTCCAGAATTCTATAGAGACTACTGGTTTGGAGTTGATGGCAGCACCGACTGTTCCATCCTAATTGAGAATGGAATAAAAGTTGTCGCAGAGCACTACGTCAAACTGCTCAGAGACACTTTAGAGAATATTGCCTTAGACGAATATGTGATATTTGATCATAAGGAAGCTTTAAAGATGTCTACAGTTCCGGTGGGAAGAAAAGAGAGACTCTTAGAAGAGATCAAGAAATGTGAAGAGAACGTTAAAGGAGCCTTTGACAAGTACATCAGGTCAGAGGCAATCTTCACAAATCCATCTCACCTGAGGACTACTGTGTTTAGAATCGGGGCAGCACAGGGAACTATTTTCCGTAATGATAGGACCGATGCAGAGTCCACTTTTGAAAATAATTACAACTACCTAAAAAGATCATCTGGGACTGCTTACTTTGGTAAAAAAGCCGTTTGGGAAAGGATGTCTCAGGTTGTAGGAAAAGAAGTAACTGAGAAGAATTATAAAGATCTTTGGGCTGACTACGGCTTCTTCTACTGCCGAATCTTGAACGGAGAAATAACAGATATCAGAGAAATATGAGCAAAAGAAAATGGTTATCACCTGAGGAATTCGCTAAAGCACAAGCAGCGGCTCGGGAAGCAAGAAAGAAAACAACTTGCGCGTTTAACAATTACGAAGACGTCACCCAGGAAATGGTTGACAAGTTCTGGGAGAAACCAGCATACACAAAGAACCTAGTTGGGCTAGACAACATTCGGTTCGAATGGAAACCGGCCTACGAGAAGGCTAAGAAGAACGTAGCCATGCTGGATTATCCTATGTCACCGTCGTACACTATTCACTTCGATCGGGAGGCCAACCTGAAGATTATGATTCATCATGGTTGCTCTTGGTCTGCTCAAAACCACCTACATCACTATGCAGGAAAATGTAAAGATTATTTCAAGATCTACACGTCTGCATGGTCTGTAGTGGATGAAGGAGTGTGGGAACTTTTATATGATGGACAAAAAGAAAAGAAGGAGATTTAATGTCTCCTTTTATTTTTCATTGATGAATAGATTATCAACGGATCTCTTAATACTATCAACTTCAGCTTTAAGTCTCTTTTCGAACTCCTTGAGAGTAACTTCAGACTTATCCAGCCTCTCTGGTTCAATACCTATTCCACAATACCCCTGCTGTTCCCTGATAAAACCACGAGAACCAACAGAAAATATACAACTAGCTTTTATCTTAACCACGGGTGGTTTTGTCCCATTTAACCAAACCTCAGCACTACTAACGTTTTTGATATAGTACCAATCATTCCAGTTATCTGATAGGAAAACTATAAAGTTCTTTCCTATATATTTTTCTGCATCAATACCAGAATCTATTTTCTCAAGCTCATATTTTTTCTGATTAAGCTTGGTTGATATCTCTTTCTCCTTCTGTTCTAGCTCGTAGATCTGCCTAATTAGTTTTCCCCGTTTTTCGTTCATAAGACTTAACAAAACTTTTAAGTAATTTTTCTATGTCTCTATAAATCTGTTCTTCACTAACCTCTTTAAGTCCTTCAAAGGTCATTCGGTTAAGGAAGACTTCAGCATTTACTCTCTCACTAAAGGAGTAATCACCTTTAAGCATACACCAATACTCAACCACCCTCTCAGCTTTCATAAGGTAGGCATAGTCCGAGGTTGGGTTCTTTCTAAGATCTTTTACATTAATATAATACTGTGATTGTCCTTGAGAATGACTTACAAAGCATTTCCCAATCACAGCCTCACGATCTTTAGCTAGTTCTTGATCCTTAGATATTGCTAGCTCTTGTTCTTTATCCGCCAGCTTTCTCTTCAGGTCTCTAATTTCTTTTTCCAATTCTTCTTTCATACATGATTAAGGATTTTCTCTTTGCCTTATGGATGATAATGAAATTTTATAAACAAACCAAACTATGATTGTAAGAAGTTTAATAGAAAACGACACGTACAAATGGAACATTTCATATTTCTATATGAAGAATTATCCGTTTGCAGAAATTGAGTTTGAATTTTTCGATCGTCAGAGGACACCAGTCGACCAAGACTTCGTGGACCAGTTCAACCTGGAGTTTGCTAAGCTAACCATGCTTAAGCCACAGACAGGTGAGAAGGAGTTCATGATCAAGAGCTTTTACTGGTTGCCGAAGTGGTTCTTCGATTGGTACTTCGCATACTTCCGCTTCAAGTCGGACTGTGTACATGCCTTCTTGAGAGAGGATAGTTCGTTTGGCTGTAAGTTCTTTGGATCAGCTGCCGAGAAGACTTTTTATGAGATGCCAATCCTTATGATCTTTACTGCCCTTATGGAGCGTTACCGTGGAATGGACACGAAGGTCAATATGAAGGAAGTTGAGGATATTGCCATGGCTCAAATTGAGTTGAGTAACAACCATAAGCTCTACTTCAGTGAGTTCGGTATGAGACGTAGATTCTCTGCGAACGTACAGGACTTTGTTGACAAGCTTATTGTGGATAATGCTAAGTATTGCATCGGTAACTCTAACTGTTACCTGGCCTTTAAGTTGGGTCAGAAAGTAAGTGGAACCATGGCTCATGAAGTTCAGATGATGGTACAGGCTTTCCATGGTTATGTACTCGGAGGTTATCATACCGCTCAACAGTGGATGAATACATTCAACGGAGATGTTGGTATACTTCTCCCCGATACGATTGGTAGAAAGCAGTTCCTGAACAACCTGACCAAACTACAGGCAAAGGCTTGTGATGGTTTCCGTCATGATTCAGGTCCATGGGAGGACTTCACAACAGATGTAATCAGGAGGTTGAACGAACTTAACGTAGATCCAAGGAAGAAGACTTTTGTATATTCAGACAGCATTAATATGTTCACCTACGACGACATTCACAATAATGTTCAAGGTCGGGTAGGATTTGATCCCGCTGGAATAGGTGGTGCATGGACTAATAACACTGGAATTGAGGGTGCTAAAGTAGAGTGTGTATGTAAGATGACACGGACTAGAATCAACAAGACCAGTCCTTGGAGACCGACTGTTAAAGTACCCGACACTGATGGTAAGTACATGGGCGATAAGGAAGAAATCAAGACGGTTCTCCGTCAATGCGAAAGAATGGATGAACTTAAGAGACATTTCCCTGACGCATGAAAGAAATCTTAGACAGGAGTGAGAACTATCTTAGGATTTTCATAAACGATAATTTTAAGATAGATTACTCACTTCCAAAGTATCGACCTCTCCTTGAGAAACTAAAGAAACATAAAGGTGGAGAAGAAGCTGGGGCTGTCTTCAGTGATGATGTAGCTAAATTACTTAACGGCTATCTTACGGAGGACATGCCAAGACCGGTGGATCGGCCACAGCCCTATAAAGCGAGTGAGAAAGGCCTTGCTTTGATGAAGGACCTGACTAGCCAATTAGTTGACAAGGAGTTCTTTGAGAATCTAACGGCTGATGACTTGACAATAATCGTCGATAGGGAGAAAGGTAAAGGTCTGATTAGAAAGTACTATGCCGACTGGGTCGTTGATGTAGGAACACCTAACATACTCAACCCTGTATTTGTTGAGGAAGGTGTCTCTGGGGAGAAGATTCCCAGCAACTCCCTATCTGACGGTAAGATAGAGGAAGAAAAGAAATCCTCGATCTGGGCTCGCCTAAAGGAATATTGGCGGAAGAAAGACCGAACTGAGAAGGACTTGGCGAAGGTCATTGATGAAGCTATCGCTGAGGAAGAGGAGGCTAAAGATCCAGACTACTATAAGCTGGATGTCATGGCATTCTTCGACTTAGTAAAACTAGAGACACAAAAGGAGACCGAAGATTACTATAACCGAATCTCTCCTTACCTAGTGGCCTTGAAGAAAGCTAAACAGATGGGTCAGGAAGCTCTTGTTGACCAATGGCTAGGAAGATTATTTATCATTAAGTATGAATCCTTCCTTCGGGCATCAGGTTTCCATCATAAGATCTCAGAAGCTCAGCTCGTCAACTTCATCAAGAAAACGAAGAAGGGCGTAGCTTTGACTTGGGTTAAGAACTTTGCTCACCCTATCCCTGATGAAGTTATTGAGAGAAAACTTAAGGCAGATTCACTCCATGTCTTTGACAATTATGTCATCCTTCATTACGATCCCGAGGGAAAAGTATATGCCCCGACGGAAAAAGAGAGGGAAGAAGAAAGACAGCGAAGAGCAGATCCCATCCTCTTTGGAGTCCTAGAGGAAAGTCACGACTTGTACTACATTGCCGACTGGGTTGATGAGTACTGTGACTTGACCTTGGATAAGTTCCTGGAAGTCAGTGGCTTAGATAAAGCCCAACTTGAAATTGATGAGAAGATTAAGATATGATGAAAGTTCTAAGCAGCAGTGCTAAAGCTGAGTGGACTGGACCAGAGCCTATTCCGGTCTTTATGATTGGATACTGTCTCAAGGGTGGTAAAGCTTTCATGGCTCCCCTCGGAAAGATCTTTAGGAAAGATTCCCCAGAGAGAACTGGTCTTGCCCTGATAACAGGAAACTGTCTTGATGGAGGATTCCAAGTAGGACGTGCGCCAACGACGGATCAGGTAACGAGTGATCTCATGGATATAGGTGTATTTGAGGTACCTCCCCACACTCGATATGTAACAGATGGAGAATGGATTTATTCAGAATCATTAATTTATAAAGGAAAAGTAGTATGAAAGAAATTATTGGAAAGAAAAACTTGTTCTTAGGAATAGATATAGAGAACGATTTTGTCAGAGTGGATGGACGTCTGTCTGTACCTGGAGCAGAAGAAGGTTTAAAGAATACTGTTAAGTTCTTTGATACCTATGGAAAGTATATAACTGACGTAGCCTTAACCATCGATGACCATTATCCAACTCACATCGGCTTAGCTGGTGCATGGAAACTAGCAGATGGTTCTGACTTAGTGCTAGCTGACGGAAAACCCACCGTTATTACAGCCCAGGACGTTAAAGATGGAAAATATATCCCCAAGTATCTGGACTTAGAGAGCGTTATAACCTACCTGGAGAAAATCGAATCACTAGGAGGTGTGCATATTATTTGGCCAGACCACTGCATTCGTGGCTCTCAGGGACAAGCTATTCCAGAGGAACTTGTTCAGGCCTTAAAGAAATGGTCTCTTGCCAATAATGGTGCTCATTATAGTCTTATTCATAAAGGCTACTATGATGGCGCTGAAATGTATTCAGCTATATCGTTTGCTGATGGTTCTCAGCCTGATTTCGGAAAGGAGATCTTGGATGCTATTGCTGACGAGGATTACGACAACATCTTCGTGGCTGGTTTCGCTAAAGATTTCTGTGTAAAGAGCACTCTCCAGGATATCATGAAGGATGATCGTTTCTGTGGAAAACTAATTCTCCTCGACGATTGTATGGCTTCAATTGATCCTAATGATGAGATCACACAGGAGATTTGGGAAGAACTCGAAGACAACTTTGGTGCAGAAGTATGGAGGACGGAAGACCAGTAAAGATTACCTTAGAACGGGCTAAGAGATGGTATAAAGAGGGAGGCGAGCTAAGAAGTATCGCCCTCTCCCTTTATAGTTTAAAGGAGCTTGATCCACAACCTGATTTCGAGGATGTTCTCTTAGGAAAGACACCAGAGGATGTAGTAACAACCAGTGTGATCGTTCCAAGGAAGATGAACTCTGGGAAGGACGGACAAGAATATATGCAAGTCTATTCCCTCTTGGTTCGAATAGCCAAGAAGTGTAATAAAGGATGGACTCGGACAAGTGCTAACAAAGGTTATTTCTTAGTAAAGAATCACAGGTACATTGGACCGGGCACAAGATTCGAAAAACCCTATAAAGTGTGCTCTCATTCTAATCTGAAGATTCCTGGGGTAGTTTACTTCAAGGAAGAAAAAGATTGTAGGGCAGCTGGTAATTTCTTAGCAGAGAAAGGATTTCTTAAAGTGATATGGTAATAAATAGAGAGAATGTAATCGAAAAGCTCAAGCAAGAGTCCGAAAGGGCTGAGAGAGAACGTAAGTTAGGGATAGCTAGCGCTAATAACTTTAACTACTACCTGGAGGAATACCTTAAGAGTAATCGATACTGGAAGGAATTCATTGCCAGTAAGATGAAGGGTGAATGGAGAGTTAAAGACTTGGCCAACGACCTCATTAGTATCTCTGTTATCTATCTCAGGGAGGACGATGCTTGTATCAGTATTCACAAGAGAATCAGAGAACCAGCTTACCTGACAGCAATCTTACAAGGAGAAGAAAGGCCTAAAGATTGGTGGTTAAGTGAAGACTTTCCTGTCAAAGAACTTACTATGATAGATGAGGTTGGTATTAAGTATCGACCAACGGCTATCCAGGAAGAGCTGGAGGACTTAAAAGTGAATAAGAAAACCATCGATCAGAGGATAAAATCCCTGAAAGAGGAGCTTAAAAAACTGACCGTCTGAAAAGCCGTGAAAGCCTTATATATGTGATGAAAGATTCACAAAACAAATGTGTATTTATTAATTTAATAACGAAGAAAAGATGGAGAACATCGAAAACAAACAGAAGAAGACCCTTAAGCAGAAAGTTTGGGGTTTTGCAAAGCCTGTGCTGATTGCAACAGGTTTCGTGACCGTGGGTATACTCTACGGTGGTAACAAGTACGGTATCAAGACAAGAATCGATGGTGCCGCAGCGCGAGTAAAGGGTGGCTGCAAGAATGCCTACAAGAACCTGACGACTCGCAAGTCAACAGAATGTGCCGGTGGCCAGTGCGATTCAGCACCTCAGCAGCCACAGTACAACAACAATCAGCCCCGCCAGAAGTGGAACAACAACGGCGGCGGTAAGTTTAACAACAAAGCTTAATTTCAAGGAGGACAATAATATGAAAAAGAATATTATGATTTTCGCACTCGGCGTAGCAGCTGGTGCACTCATCGTCGGATTCGACAAGGTTAAGAACGCAGTGGTAGAAGGCTACAATCAGGCCAAGGATAAGATCAACGAAGCCCGCCAGCAGGCAGAGGCTACAGTAACTGATCCTAAGCCCGAGGGAGCTGGTGACCAACCTGAAAAGACCGATGAAGGAGATAAGTAGGAATCAGTTCTCCAAGATGTGATTAAGTAAATACAGACGCAGGAGTGTGGGGTTATTCAATGACCTCACACTTTTAAACACTTGAACAAGTAGGGAGGAAACTCCCTTTTGTTTTGAGTTATCTGATAACCTTATATGAGAGATAATAACAAGTTTAACAAAATATAGGAGAACAAATGAAAGATTTAAACAAAGCATTAGAAAAGAACAACAAGCGAGGAAGAATTTGCTTCGCTATGGCAGACGCTTTCGGTGGAGCCGGTGCTTTCCTGGCTAAGGGTGCTGTGATCGGTCTTGGTATCGGTCTACTCTTTGCAATAGGTGCCGACCTGTATTACAGGAAATCCACTAAGATAAAGCATGAAATTAGATTAACAACAAAATAAAGTAGGAGAACAATGAGTATTATTCAAAACTTAATGAACACGCCTTACAAACGCGCCACTGAGGAATTTATTAACAAGGATACCTCAATCACGGCAAGCTATGGGAGAACACATGTTATCCCAAGTGGTTCCGGACTGATGGGTATAGTCCTCTTGGTAGCCGTAGTAGGTTACATCTTTGCCATGGTTAATGGTGGAGAGAAGAGACTAGTTAATGGTTACGAACGGAAACCTCGTAATAACGACCGTCGTTACCAGGGTAAAAATAATGGACCACGTGGGGGTAACCGATAATAATAGCAGTTAAGAGAGCTATGTTGGTAAACCCTGCGTGCCAATTCATAGTAAGTTTTAAGTTAAAATTGGAGAACAATGAAGAACATTGAAAAAAAGAACTGGGGTTATATCCTTTTAGGAGGACTAATAATCGCAGCAGGCGGCTGGTGGCTAACCAGAAGAGCCAAAGAAACCTACAAAGAGTTGAAACGCCGAGAGAAACTTGGTGAAGAACTCATGAAAAATGCCGGGTTAACGGAGGATGCCGTGACTACGCTTCCACCACGCCCAGGAGACCCCGATTATGGAGTTGATATGAAGATCAACCTCCCATATATGCTATTTGAGAAGGGTCGATTTGAATCTCTAGAGATTCCGCAGGAGTATTTCGATTCCGACCGTATTTTTACGGAGAAGGGAACGAGCGAGCATGTCGTACATGTCCGTCAGAGATTTGATAAGCAACTGAGACGTAACCTCTTAGATCTCATCTTCGAGATCCCCAGAAGTGCGGTCTCACCAAATATAGAAGACAGAAGCTCCAATGATGGCTATACGAGCATAGGTAATTTCATATATGCCTTCAAGGGAGACAAGATAAATAACAACAACGATTTCGCCTTCTCGGGAGGGTTGGTGAATACAATTCGTAACATCATAAACGATCCGCAGTATGGTATTAGTGACCTCAAGGTGGTTCCGAAGAACCCAATCGTTTCTAACCGACTGGTAGGGTATTACTTTATGAAGTATGATGTCGTAGAGGATGGGGAAGTAACTAAGGCGAGTGCCATGCTTCCGATTCCTGAGACACATTACGAAGGCATGAAGCTTAGTGATTACGTCTACGAAGTTAATAAGAAGCTCGACAATCGAGAGAGGATTGATATAACTCTTTCAGATCCGAGAGTTCAGAACGTAGAAGTTGGAGACATTATCTTGGGCTATTGCATAACGTTGAAGATGAATGATGCCTATAATATAGATGGTATCAATGTAAACTCTGGTTTGGCTATCCTCCGATATATTGCAGACGAGTTTGAAGTCCTCAATCGGACAGGTCGTGGTAAATTCCAGTACTTGAGTTTCCTGTTCTACGATGAGTGGGATGAGGAAGATGAGCTGAGATACTACGACGTAGCAGTGAACAAGGAGACAGGCCGTTATCAGGTTTGCAAAGGAGTCCTCTTCTAAAGAGGAAAAATAAAAGGAGACCCTAGGATTAAGTTCCTAAGGTTTCCTTCTTTTTTTTTAGATACGTAAGCGAAGTGTCTTTGTGCCAAGGCGACCTTTATAAACAATCAGGTCATACTTGTCGAGGTCTGACATAACAAATCCCAATGCCTCTAACCTGATGTCGGCCAAGGTTGGCTCTTTCTTTTTACAATCAAGGTCGTTATCATCGACGAGAAGTGTGGTTAGTGAGAGACGTTTCATAAGGATACCTCCTTTTTCTTTGCTCCACCACCCTTAAGACGATCGCCCGGGTTTTCGAGTTTCTCGTTTTTCTTCTCTGGGACATCAAACTTGAAAATATCATGACGATATCTCCCCGCTTTCCCCTGATCCATATATGTCTTAACCGTGTTGGCTAAGAGAAATAATGAATCTTTCTTAGCGTGGTTTCTGATATTGTCATACATCTTCTCTGTTACTTTCTTGATTGTCTTAACCTCTCGCCTATGTTCGTATTCCTGAACCTCATCTACAATGGAGAGAAGTTTCCTGATAATAACAATCACAGCATCGGCGGGAGACAAAGAACGCTCCACAAGACGAGTAAACTCCTTCCGGAGGAGTGGTTTATAGAGGTATAAGACACGACCATAAATCTCAATCTTCTCGTCATCTACATCTTTAAAAATTTTGGTATATGCATCCTGCACTGAGTGAAGGTATGACTTAATAATACCAAAACACCGACCTTCCTTTGTTAAGAATTGTTTAAGTTCTAGATACAAATAGTCGATGACATCAAGTAGGCCATCCACGTAGAGATTCTTCTCAACCAGTGAACCACCTACTCGTTCTTCAATAGTAAATTCTTTCTTTTTCATATCACCCATAAGGTTGATGGGGCCTCCGGAGCGCCTTATCTATGTTATGATAGATGCAAAAACAAGAAAAAGTATAGTCGGGGGATGGATAGAAACGTCCCCGGAATTTAAAGCAGTCCAAGAGACTTGGAAGGAGGCTGGTAGGTATATTGCCGAACAAGCCCTAGCATCCTTAACGGATAAAGAGAAGAAGTACTTAGAGGTCTTCGGGCTGGAACGGACTAGGACACAAGGAAGAATCAGCTACCATAGCGTAGGTGCTTTTGCGAAGGAGGCTGGAATGAGTCTTGCCATAGAGAAGTGGTTTTCCTTTGGTAGTTGTATATACAATGGGCGTACATTCTTTGATCGACATTCCTTGAAGAAGTGTGATCAGGTAGAATATGTAGACCCCGGTAATGTACCCCTCTTGTTCCTCATAAACCAAGACGACATAAAAAGGTTTAAGGAGGAGAAACCAGAGATTTTCCTTGAGGTGACAACCCGATTAGTGGCTTGGTTTGACGCCTTGTATAAATTTAATGAGAAACTGAAGGGAATTGGGATGATCCTGACGAGAGATGATGTGACCCTGACCCTCTTGAAGAAATACTTAAAGAACCTATACGATGGAAGAAAGCGGGAAGAAACTAAGGGAGAGGTTTAATGAGAGAGTAAGTGATTATAGGAAATCACGACTTTTCAATATAATCCAGTCTGACCTCTGGAAGAAAGATATAGAGGCCACAAGAAAGACGGACCTCTTAGTGAACTTAGTTCATGAAGCCTTGAGATCTGGAGAACATAACCTCTGGACAAAGGAAGAGTGGGAAGCATTTCTAGGGGCCCCCAGGATTAGAACAGAACAGGAAAAGAATGGTGGCTACTGTGTTAAAGGAACGGGTTTCGGAATGCCCTCCAACACATGGAAACCAGAGAACGTAGAAATAGCTTTCGTCGGACGACTTGAGATGACTATAGTAAGTCCTCCGGGGCAATCAACTCCAAAGGTTAGTAGCCAGAGAGTTGAACTGACAAAGGACACGTTCACGGCCGGGAAAGGTTGGTCAGAGAAGATAGGCTTAGCCCTGCTAGCATATGCAAAGGAAGATTACAGAGTGAAAAACTGTATGAACCAATACCTCTCTCCCGACCTAGACACCAAAACTTTCCTTAATCCTCAGCTGGGACCTAAATGGCATCTCCAAGACCTCCTCGATTATAATGAGGATTGGTTTTGGAAGTATATTAAGAACGTAATTTACCTAGGGAGCTATCAATTGGACTCTCTATTCGAAGATGAAAGTTTGAAGTCCCCACTAGAAAGTGAAGATATACTAACGGCTCTTGGAGCTCTTAAAGGACTGCTTGGACGATGAATAATAAAGAAGATACTTTAAAGTGGTTCGAAGAAACTGCTCGGTCCATTATAGAAGATGGTCATGGATTATTTTGTACGTATTATTATGTACATGATGATAGACACGATCCTTACTCGTTTACTATTGGATACGTACCATATAGTTGCGGGATGTGTTGTAGTTGTGATGATTGTCCACACAGAAATGAATACGGAGAATGTGGAGAAGAATCACTGTATATACAAGAAGATGGAACCATATATTATACCGGGAGCGACAAAACATACACTCCCGATGAGTTTGATAACTTACTGGGTGAGTTTTATTAGAACCAAAAAAAATAGAGACACAGAAGGCGTGGATGTATTCTCCTTCTGGTCTCTTTCTTTTTCTTTTTTAACCTAGATCGAATGGTGTAGCACCATCAACATCTAGCCATCCTATTCTTCCCTCGGGTGGACATGGATCGTAGGAACCTTGCAGTTTTAAGATTTCCGGCTTATTGAGTTTGACAAACATCATAGTCATGTCTTTCCTCGTCCTGATAATCTTTGTCTGGAAAGGTCCTGTGATTCCTTTACTCTCCACTAGACGCATGGTCTTGCAGAGAGAAGTTCCCTCAGTCATTAAGACAGCTTTTTCAATCAAGGCATTCTCTGTGTTCTTCCAATAACTTATTTGTGCCACCAGAAGGTAACGTCCCTCATTAAAACGAGACTTTGTGAACTCGTAATGATGAATTACCATGGGGCAGGCCAAGCATTCTTTCGGACTAACTGCTTTTCCCTCATATTTAAGTTTGAGTTCATTGGCAGTTCTGGTCCTTGGTGTATACAGGTCCAGCATAAGCTAATGGATTTAGGTGCATAGCAGGTGTTCGTTCTCCCGTCCAGAATCCTGATTCTAAGACTGGGAATGGCTCTTGTGGGTCACCAAGAATTTCACCCTGTGGGAGTCGAGGTCTCAACCCTTCAGCGAGTGGGAATAGACGTTTATTTTCGTCCGATCGACAATCCCAGGCTTCGGCAAGGGACCTAGCCCTATGGTTGTGCCACTTCTTAGCAGCACGGTCGATCTCTATCCACCCCTCCACTGATTGGAGCCTATCGAAGAATGGCTTATATACCCTTCTCCAATATCTCTCTAAGTTCCCTATGTCGAGTCCCCTAAGTCCTCCTTTCATACCAGCCCATGACATCATCACTCGGTCACGATCGTCCTTGTTCTCCGGGTTGAAGGGTTTCTTCATTTCCTTTTTGAATCTTCGTTCAATACGTCTCCGAGAAGGTGTCTTAAGGCGAGCATTATGGGAGTTAATAGAGGCCCCTAAGAACTCAAATCTCTCTTCCTCACAGTGTACCACACGCCAGTTTGGTTTCAGGGACTGTCCGTTTTCCTCTGTTAGGTCACGGAGTACTCTCACCATGGTATGCAGGTAATTTAGGTTTGAGCTTATCATAAGCTTGTCATCACAGAATCGATAGTAATCATGGATTCCATATTCAACGATGATGGTCCAATCTATGGCCGCATGATAAACATGGCCTAAGATGTTAGAGGAGGCTAGCCCGAGGGCCATACCTACCTCTCCATGCATTCGGTCAATTGTTGCATCACATAACCAGATCAGCCATGGATCCTTGATATGTTGTCTTATGTACTTAGCCATTACCTTGTGATTAATCGTCGGGTAATAGTGATGAGTATCACAGACTGCCACATACAAATCTTTTCTGTTATGAACCCGCTTTATGACGAGCTCTCTTAATTCATGTTGACCTTTTCCTTTGATAGATCCATAAGAGTGAGGATGTATAATCTTTTTCTTCTCCATGAAAACATACTTAAGGCATGCATCAAGGAGAGTATCCACAATTTGATCCTCTGGCACGGAAGCAAATATGTTTCGCCTCTTGCCATTCTCATAACGGATGAACGTATTGAATGGATGAAATTCATAAGATTGGGTCATGAGGGCATTATAGATTCGATCTATGTTACCCTCTGGGTCCTCAAAGAATTTACCCCAGTTCTTTATCATGGATCGGGTCCACCTACTTCTTTTTTCTCCTCGACACAGGTAGGTAACTATGTCTCGGAGGCGGTCTTTTGTTAAGAACTTATCTCTTACTCTTCCGACTTTCTTCATTACTATTTTTCGGAGTCTAGCTTTCGTTCGGACTCAATGTTACAAGTAGGAATTGACCTATGCAGGTCGGGGCGTTCCAGGAAATGTAACAAGGACTTTTGCCTACTAGCTGTCGCTTTGGAGAACTCCATTGTAATGTGATTGCGAACCGTTGCCGCAAGATCTTCGCCCATAAGTCTTTTGTCTCAGAAAATAGTTTCGCGACCACGCCTGTTCCAGTTCTCGTTCGTGGCATCGTTGTTGAAGTTGCGAGCGAACCCACCACATTTGTCACCGTTGTTCGAGTTACCACCGAGACGCGGTAGGGGAAGACCTTTTATGTGGTTATCGTGCTCGCAGGACACACAACGAAGAGGGAGACGAGATGATTTCCGTGTGGGAAAAATTTTCGCGACCCCGCACTTCGTGTTCATTTAATGTGCCTGCGGCACTACTGGCTAACGCCAGGTCATGCATTCATAGTAACGCGACCACGCCAGCCCCAGCCCA